>JABLTH010008640.1_pt1 | contig 34630 bp, 35 predicted proteins | sample 7875711 | NCBI WGS metagenome assembly JABLTH01 (sample SAMN14941262, study PRJNA633318) | bioreactor metagenome | isolation source: bioreactor | place: China | collected 2019-03-05 | reverse complement strand
GTCGACCGACTTGTAGCCGGTCTGCACCGGCTGGTCGACCGACTTGCGCCAGATCACGCCCGGCGCGACCTTCTCGATCGGCGCGTTGACCTTGGCGTTGATCGGGCCCTTGCCGTCGATCGGGTTGCCCAGCGCGTCGACCACGCGACCGAGCAACTCCGGACCGACCGGCACCTCGAGGATGCGACCGGTGGTGCGTGCGGTATCGCCTTCCTTCAGGTGCTGGTACTCGCCGAGCACCACGGCACCGACGGAGTCGCGCTCGAGGTTGAGAGCCAGGGCATAGGCGTTGCCCGGCAGCTCGATCATTTCGCCCTGCATCACGTCGGCCAGGCCGTGGATGCGCACGATGCCGTCGGACACGCTGATGATCGTGCCCTCGTTGCGGGCCTCCGCGCCGAGCTTGAACTGCTCGATGCGGTTCTTGATCAGCTCGCTGATCTCGGACGGGTTCAAGGTGGTGCTGGACATGGTCGTGTCCTTGGGTTCGCGCCGCGTCAGCGGCACCCGATGGTTTTTTGAATCTGGGGTCAGTGAGCCAGCGCGCCGGCCAGCTTCTCGAGGCGTCCGCGGGCGGAGCCGTCAATCACTTCGCTGCCGGTATCGATCACCACGCCGCCAAGCAGCGACGGATCGACCTGGGTCTCCAGTTCGATCTCGCGCTTGAAGCGGCGCTTAAGCGATGCCTTCAGCTGTTCGGCCTGGGCCGCGTCCAGCGCCATCGCGCTGGTCACCTTCACCAGCAGCTGCGACTCGGCTTCGCGCTTGTAGTCCTCGAACAGCTCGGCCACCTCCGGCAGCAGCGCCATCCGGCGATGCTCGGCCATCTCGGCGAGGAACTGGCCGAACGGGCTGTCGGCCGCCATGCCCTGCGGCAGGTGCAGCGCTGCCAGCTGGGCCGGTTGCACGCGCGGATCGTTGCCGAATCCGGCGACCTGGGGATCCCGGGCGACGGCGGCGGCGAAGGCCAGCGCGTCGGACCAGCTACCCAAAGCACCTGCGCCGTGCGCCAGCTCGAAAGCGGCGCGGGCGTAAGGGCGAGCGAGAGTGATTGCCTGGGCCATCGCTTAGATCTCGGTCGCGAGCTGGTCGAGCAGGGCCTTGTGCGCAGCCGGATCGATCTCGCGCTGCACGATCTTGCTCGCGCCCTGGACCGCGAGGGCGCCGACGCGCTCACGCAACTCCTCGCGGGCACGCTGCGCCATCGAAGCGATGTCGTCCTGCGCAGCCGCCTTCAGGCGGGTGATCTCGGCGACGGCGTCGGCCTTGGCCTTGTCCAGGATCTGGTTGGCCTGCTGCTGCGCTTTGTCGATGATCTCGGAGGCCTGCTGGCGTGCCTTGCGGATCTCGTCGGCCACCTTGGCGTCGGCATCCTTGAGCTCGGCGCGCGCGCGCTCGGCGGCATTGAGGCCGTCGGCAATCTTCAACTGGCGCTCTTCGATCGCCTTGGTCAGGTTCGGCCAGATGAACTTGACGGTGAACGCGATCAAGATCGCGAACGAGAGCATTTCGCCAATCAGAGTGGCGTTGATATCCATCGCTGCTTGCCTGTTAGTGCGGATTTACAAGCACGGGCGCCGAAGCGCCCCTGCAGGAAAGCAACACCGCCTCGGGGCGGTGTCGCGGTGGCGTGCTTACTTGCCGGCGCCGGCAGCCGAGAGCACCGCGCCGAGCAGCGGGTTCGCCACGGCGAAGTACATTGCCAGCGCCACGCCGATCAGGAACGCCGCGTCGATCAGGCCGGCGAGCAGGAACATGCGACCCTGCAGCAGCGGCACCAGCTCCGGCTGGCGGGCAGCGGCCTCGAGGAACTTCGAACCCATGATGCCGATACCGATACAGGCACCCAGCGCGCCGAAGCCGATGATCAGGCCGAGGGCGATCGCGGTGAAGCCCTGGATTTGTGCAAACTGAACGAGATGTTCCACGGTGGTCTCCTCAAGAAAAGAAAAGCGTAAGAGCGTGCAAGGTCAAACGAAATCAGTGGTGGTCGTGCGCCATCGAGATGTACACGACGGTCAGCACCATGAAGATGAAGGCCTGGATCGAGATGATCAGGATGTGGAACAGGCCCCACACCGTGTAGCCCACGACCCCCATGCCGAACAGCAGCCAGCTGCCCGCGCTGAACAGGCCGGCGATCAGCATGAAGACCAGCTCGCCCGCATACATGTTGCCGAACAGTCGCATCGCCAGGCTGACCGGCTTGGACAGCAGCTCGACCATGTTCAGGGCGAAATTCGGGATCCACAGCAGCGGATGCTTGCCGAACGGCGCGGTGAACAGCTCGTGCATGAAGCCGCCGAAGCCCTTGGCCTTGAAGCTGTAGAAGATCACCAGCACCAGCACCGTCAGCGACATCGCAAAGGTCAGGCTGAGATCGGCGGTAGGCACCGCGCGGAAGTGGCCAATGCCGAACTTCTGGGTGATGAAGGGGAGCAGGTCGACCGGCAGCAGGTCCATGGCGTTCATCAGGAACACCCACAGGAACACCGTCAGTGCCAGCGGACCGAGGAAGCGACGGTCGCCATGGAACACGTCCTTCACCTGGCCGTCGACAAACTCCAGCACCAGCTCGACGAAGGCCTGGCCCTTGCCCGGCACGCCAGCGGTGGCGCGGCGCGACTTCAGCCAGAACCAGCCACAGGCCAGGATGCCGAGGACCAGCGAAACAGTGATGGAGTCGAGGTGGAACGACCAGAAACCACCTTCATGCGAGGACTGCAGGAAGGTCAGGTGATGCTGGATGTATTCGGTAAGACCGCCCTGCGGCTCGCTTGCCATGTTTCAACCCTTGAATCTGAACGCCAGCAGATTGACCGCATAAGCCGCCATCAGCCCCGCGATGGCGGCCAACGGCGGCAGCTTGAATTGGATGAGGATCACGAACAGCCCTCCCAGGATCGCGACCCACTTCAGGATCATTCCCGACAGCAGCCGCCCCAGCGCTGCACCGCCCGGGCCCAGCTTCGCGAATGCGCGCATCGACAGCAGCGCCGTTCCAAGCGCCACGACCCCCGCCCCCAGCGCCGCGGCCATAGCCTCGCGCGGCCCCCGCGGCAGGAAGACGAGTCCTGCGACCATCGCCACAACAAGCTGCAGCACGATGATTCGCGAAGCGACACGCCGACCGGAGTCTAGACTGTTGAGCACCTGCACTCCCCGCGCGGCCATACCAGATTAGGGGTACTGATCCTGCGGAAAGCCACGATCCTATCCGCATGATTGTAGCAGTGGCTCCATTCGAGCGACAAGCTCTTGCGCCGCCCGGACAGCCGTCGAAATGGCGCGCGAACGAGGTCAACTCTCCGGGCAACAAAAAAGGGCCGGACCGAAGTCCGACCCTTCCGACCGCGGGCGCCAGGCACCCCGGATACTTACTTGGCAGCAGCCTTCTTGGCGGCGGCCACCGGAGCGGCAACGGCCTCGGTCGCAGCCTGCTGCTGCTCCTGCATCACCGCACCGATCGACTCGGCGGTCTTCTGCGTGACCGCGAAGATCTCCTGACCCACGGACACCGCGCGCTCGGCGTTGTCGCGACCCAGGCTGGCACCCCTCTCCCACAGCGAGCGGAAACCATCGACGTCACGCACTTCCATCGCCTCGGCGAGGAAATCGGCAGAGGTCTTGGCCTGCTTCTCGAAGGTCTTGAACTGGAGGCTGGCAACCGTCTCGAGTCCCTTGACCGCGAGGGCATACACCTTGAACGCGTTGTCGGAGAACTGCTTGGCGTAGTTGAACGCCTGGCTGGTGAACTGCTGATTCATGGCAATCTCCCCTCGATGGGGTGGCTGGTAGTGGGACCACCTTACCAAGTCTTTTGCTGCAGTGCAATAAAATTTTTTAGGACAGCTCCAGCGTTCAGGCGTTCTTCATTGTTTCCAGATAGTTACAGAACAGCACGCCGCCACTGCATCGCATCAAAAGCTATCGGAGGAACAGCTCGCGCCGGAGGTGCAGGTCTCGTGCACCACCACCCGATCCAGGCCAGGCAACGCCGGCTTCAGTCGGCTCCAGATCCAGCGCGCGAGCATCTCGCTGGTCGGGTTCTCCAGCCCCTCGATATCGTTGAGGTAGTGATGATCCAGCCGATCGTAGAGTGGTGCGAACGCCGCCTTGATGTCGGCGAAGTCCATCACCCAGCCGAGTTGCGGATCCGGCTCGCCCTCGACATGGATTTCGATCCGGAACGAGTGGCCGTGCAGGCGCGCGCACTTGTGCCCTGGCGGCACATTCGGCAGCCGGTGTGCAGCCTCGAGCTGGAAGACCTTGAAGATATGCATGAACGATCGCCGGAATGTCCTGGCCGCGCAACGCGGCCACCTCGGCGCGGGGAATCATGGGATGGTGGCTATGGGTGGACTCGAACCACCGACCCCAGCATTATGAGTGCTGTGCTCTAACCGGCTGAGCTACATAGCCACAGAGAACGTCCCGCCGACCGGTTCTCACCAGCGGGGCGCGGCAGTTTAATGGCCCGGCGGCCACCGTTCAAGCCTCGGCTTGCCGCCCGTTTCGGCACTGTGGTTGAATCATTCCAGGAAACGCCATCACCGCGGTCGTTGCGCGGTGATCCATGGCCTGTTCCGGGAGGCGACATGATCGATGTGGATGGCTACCGTCCGAACGTGGGTATCGTGCTTTTGAACGGCGATGGCCAGCTGTTCTGGGCGCGTCGCGTCAGCCGGGACGGCTGGCAGTTTCCACAAGGCGGCATGCGCAGCGACGAAACGCCGCTGGAGGCGATGTATCGCGAACTCCAGGAAGAAACCGGACTCGCACCCGAGCACGTCGAGGTCATCGGCGCCACCCGCGGTTGGCTGCGCTACCGGCTGCCCCATCGTTATGTGAGGCATCACCAGCGGCCGACCTGCATCGGCCAGAAGCAGGTCTGGTTCCTGCTGCGCCTGACCGGCAACGAGGAGGCCTTGAAGCTGGACGCTTGCGACAAGCCCGAGTTTGATCTGTGGCGCTGGGTCGACTTCTGGTACCCGGCCGCGCACGTGGTGAACTTCAAGCGGGGGGTCTACGAACGGGCATTGCGCCAGTTCGCACCGCTGGTCGAGAGCCTGCTCAGCATGCAGATCGGATCGCCGCCGGTTCGCCACACGCCCGGCTCTGACAAGGGGCGCGCCGCGGCCTGACGGCCCAATGCCCGCTCGCGACGTCGCTTCCTTGACGCTCCGAGCACCTGACGGCTATACCCTCCCCTTTCCCCGGGAGGGATTGCATGCCGCCTAGACCCCCACCGCGACTGGTCGTGCAGCCGCATGACACCGCCCGACAGCGCGCGCGCCGCCGCTGGCTTCTCGTTATCTGGCCGGCCAGTCTCGTGTTCACGGCCGCCATCGCATTCTGGTTCGGACAGTCGCCCGTCCAACTTCCGTTGCCTCACGGCAACCGCGCACTGGTCAAGCAGCTCCAGGCGGACAACGAAAAGCTGAAACAGCAGGTGGCCGATCTCCAGCGATCGCAGCAGGTAGCCGACGTGGCGATGCGCTCGCTGCAACGTTCGATGACCGAGCGCGAGGAGCAGATCAGCGGACTGCGCGCCGACCTCGGGTTCTACTCCCGCCTGGTGGGCGGCGACAGCCAGCGACAGGGCTTGCGCATCCAGGAGGTCCGGGTGCAGCCGGTGGCGCAGTCGAACGCGTGGAACGTGACGCTGAGCCTGACCCAGAACGTGCGCCGTGGCGACGACATCGGCGGCAAGGTAACCATTACGGTGGAGGGACTGAGCGACAACCAGGTCCGGCAGCTGAGCTGGGACGCACTTGGCGATAACGCCCAGAAGGACGGGATACTCTTCCACTTCCGGTATTTCCAGCAGTTGCACGCCACGTTCGTGCTCCCGCCGGGTTTCCGACCGACGCGCCTGCGCGTCCATGCCGCCCCCGACCAGGGTGCGGCCGCTGACCGCGCCGTGGCGTGGAGCGACGCACTGAACGGCACCATCACCAGCACCCGAGGGGACAGCGATGCTCAACCGTAAACGCGCCGGGCGCGAATCGCCCAGTCACGAAACCAGCCTGATCGCGCGTGGAACGACCATCCGTGGCGACCTGTACTTCACCGGCGCCTTGCACCTGGACGGCTGTATCGAAGGAGCGATCGTCGCCGAGGCCGATGACGCGGTGCTCACCGTGAGCGAGCACGGCCAGGTGATCGGCGAGGTCCGGGTGCCGCATGCCGTAATCAATGGCCGGATCGATGGGAATGTGTTGAGCGATGCCCGCCTCGAACTGGCCGCGCAAACCTGTATCGCCGGTGACGTGCATTACCGGCTGCTGGAGATGGCGGCCGGTGCGCAGGTCAATGGACGCATGGTTCATGTCGGCGCCGACGTGCCGCGCGAACTGGCGGCACCCCGCGTCGCCTCGGCCACCGGAGAACCCGCCGACACGGAATCCGCCCCGGCCTGAACGCGGTATGCTTGAGGTCTGGCTCCGGCCGCCTCATATGCAACTGTCATGGAAATCATCGCCGCCGTCCCCGATTATCGCAGCGCCCAGGCGCCGCTCGTTTTCACCGAATCAGCCGCACGCAAGGTGCAGGAGCTGATCCGGGAAGAGGGCAATCCCGAGCTGAAGCTCCGCGTCTATATCAGCGGCGGTGGCTGCTCGGGGTTCCAGTACGGATTTACCTTCGATGAAGCGCAGGCCGACGACGACTTTGCGCTGCAACGCGAGGGCGTCACGCTGCTGGTCGACCCGCTGTCGCTGCAGTATCTCGCCGGTGCCGAGATCGATTACGCCGAGAGCTTCTCCGGTTCGCAGTTCGTGATACGCAACCCCAACGCCAAGACCACCTGCGGATGCGGTTCGTCGTTCTCGGTATGAGGCGGTCTTTCGTCCTGCCCGGGCAAGCATGAACACCTTCAGCGGACTCAGCCTGGTGCTGGATCGCGTCGCCGAGCGCCGCGACGAGTCCGGCTGGGTCGAGGAGCGCGCGAACGGCCCGCAAGCCCGGTTCCTGGTGCTGGATGACGAGCAGCAGGCGCTCGCACTTGTCGATGGCGATGCTCTGCGCTGGCTGGACGCCGCCGAGCGGGCATCGCTGCTGCCGCAAGCCCCGGCGTCCCTGCTGGGCGTGAGCAAGCAACACACTTTTTTCCTTCTGCACGCAGGCCCCGACGGCGAAGCCATCGCCAACGTCCTCGGTGCGCGACGCCTGCACCTGCGCGAGGCCGGGTTGCGGCTGGCGGCACAAGAAGCCGGCCTGTTCGCGTACGCCAAGGGGCTGGCCCACTGGCAACGGGAAGCGCGCTATTGCCACGCCTGCGGCTCCCCGCTGCGACTGGTAGCCTCCGGTCACCGCGCGCAATGCACAGGCTGCGGGAAGCTGCATTTCCCACGCACCGACGCGGCGGTCATCGTGATCGTCGAACACGAGGATGCCTGCCTCCTCGGCCGGCAGGCGAGCTGGCCCGCCGGGCGCTATTCCACACTGGCCGGCTTCGTTGAACCGGGCGAGTCGCTGGAGGACGCGGTGCGCCGTGAGGTTGCCGAGGAGGCCGGCGTGCGCGTCGACCAGGTGCACTACCATTCCTCGCAACCATGGCCATTGCCCGCATCGCTGATGGTCGGCTTTACCGCAACCGCGATCGACCGCGCTATCCACCTGCGCGATGGCGAACTCGAGGAAGCGCGCTGGTTCACCCCGGCGCAGATCGCCGAAGGCCTGGCAGACGGCAGTTTCGCCACGCCACCAAAGCTATCGGTGTCCTACCGGCTTCTCGCGCACTGGCTGCACAAGCATGGCGGGCACGATCTGGACGCGTTGATCCTCAGCCATCGCTGAGCTGCTCGCTTACAATACGAGCCTGCGTCCGCTGGAGTTACCGCATGGCCATCCGCCTGCTCGCCGCCCTGCTCGCCCTCGGGTTGCTGCATCTGCTGCCGGGTCTGGCACGCTGGCATACCGATGGCCTGCTGCAACGCTGGAGCCGGTCGCTGCGCGACCTGCGCGGCACCGGGCGGACCGCCGTGCTGGTCGGCGTGCCGACGCTTGTCGTACTGGCCTTGAGCACGATGTTGCGGCACGCCTGGCTTGGCGACCTGGCTCGGCTGGCCTTTGACGTGCTGCTACTGCTGCTGTGCTTCGGACCGCGCGCATTCGAGGGTGACCTGGAGGCGATCCTCGGGGCTGCGGATCGACCGAGCCGCGAAGCCAACGCGCAGGCACTGTCGGAAAATGGCGAGCACGTCGCATGGAACGCGCACGCGCTGGGCGCGGCGATCGCTTTCGCCGCGCTTCGGCGCCGCTTCGGCGTGTTGCTCTGGTTCTTCCTGCTCGGCCCGGCCGGTGCACTGCTGTACTACCTGGCCCGCCGGCTGGGGCGTGACGAGTCCATGCCACTGGACGACGCCAGCCGGGAATCCGCGCGGCGTCTGGGCAATGCGCTGGACTGGATCCCGGCGCAACTGCTGGTGTTCACCCTGGCGGTGGTCGGTCACTGGGATGCCGTGCTGGCGGCCTGGCAGCGCTGGCGGACCAGGGCCGGCGCCGACCACTGGTATCGCGAGGAGCCCAGCTTCCTTGCCGATGCGGCCTGTGCCGACATCGCCGTGGAGATCGAGGCGGGCGACGGCTATGCCGAGGAGCGCAGCGATCCATTGCTCGAACTGGTGCGCATGCGCAGTGCATTCCTGCGCGCCCTGGTCGCCTGGATGAGCGTGGTGGCGCTGGTGGTCATGGGCGGCTGGCTGACCTGAGCGCGCGCAACGGTCACGCCTGATCTCCACGCAACTCGCGTACACGCTGCTCCAGCGCCGTGGCATCCGCGTGTTCGGGCGCCCGCGGCGCATCGACCACCAGCTCGACCCGTGCCCGGAACCGGCGCGGTAGACGGGAACGCCCCAACATCGAATCTCGCCGGCTCCACACGCTCCCCCACAGCCCACGCAGCGCCATGGGCACGACCGGCACCGGGCGACGCGCCAGGATCTTTTCCACGCCCGGCCGGAACGGCGCGACGGCACCGTCGCGGGTCAGTCCACCTTCGGGGAAGATGCATACCACCTCGCCGTCCGCCAGGGCGGCATCGATCGCCTCGTAGGCCGCTTCCAGCACCGCCGGATCCTCCTTCTGGCCAGCGATCGGGATCGCCTTCGCGGTGCGGAACAGCCAGTGCAGCAACGGCGTATTGAAGATCCGGTAATACATGACGAAGCGTACCGGCCGGCGCACGTTGGCCATCAGCAGCAGCGGATCCATGAAGCTGACGTGGTTGCACACCAGCAGCGCCGGTCCCTCCTCGGGCACCTGCTGCATGCCGTCCACGCGCACCCGATAAAGCGTGTTCACCAGCACCCAGGTGACGAAGCGCATGATGAACTCGGGCACCAGGGTGAAGATGTACGCCGCCACGGCGATGTTGAGCAAGGCCGCGGCCAGGAAGATCTGCGCCGCATCCAGCCCCAGCGCCCCGAGCCCCAGCCCAAAGCCCGCCGCCGAGACGATCAGCAGCGCATTCATGATGTTGTTGCCGGAGATGATCCGCGACAGCTGCTCGCGCGGGGCGCGTGCCTGCACAAAGGCGAACAGCGGCACCACGTAGAGGCCGGCGAACACGCCGATCAGGGTCAGGTCGAGTACCAGCCGCAGACTGCCGGCGCTGCGCAGGAAGGCCAACCAGTCCTGTCCCTGCGCAGCGGCGATGCCGTGCCGCGCCAGGTACAGGTCGACGCCGAATACGGTGAGCCCGAACGCGCCCAACGGCACCAGACCGATCTCCACCCGCTTGCCGGACATCCGCTCGCACAGCAGCGCACCGATGCCGCTGCCCACCGAGAACAGCGTCAACACGAGGGTGTAGACGGTGTCGTTGCCGCCCAGCGTTTCGCGCGTGTAGATCGGCAACTGCGCGATGAGCACGGTACCGAAGAACCAGAACCAGGAAATACCCAGCACTGCGTTCCACACCGCACGGTCGGCATGGGTGAGACGCAGCACGCGGGCCGTCTCCACGTACGGATTCCACTGGAACTTCAACTCCGGCGCGGTGGCCGGTGCCGGCGGAATGGCCCGGCTGGCCAGATAACCGGCCAGTGCGATCGCGATCGTCGCACCCGAGGCCAGCCACGGCCCGATCCCGGCGATGCGCATCAGGCTGTTGCCGGCGATCATGCCGATCAGCATCGCCAGCTGGGTGCCCATTTCCACCAACCCGTTGCCGCCGACCAGCTCGGTGGGCTTGAGCGCCTGCGGCAGGATCGCGTACTTGATCGGCCCGAACACGGTCGAGTGCATGCCCATCATGAACAGCACGACCAGCAGCAGCGCGACGTGGTGGGTGACGAAGCCGATCGCGGCGACCGTCATCGCTGCGATCTCGAACAGCTTCACCCAGCGGATGATGCGGGTCTTCTCGAATTTCTCCGCCAACTGTCCGGCCGAGGCGGAGAACAGGAAGAACGGCAGGATGAACAGCGCCGGCGCGAAGTTGGTGTAGATCGCGGCCCGGTGTTCGTCCAGGCCCATCTGGAATGCCACCAGCATCAGCAGCGCGTTGCGGAATGCATTGTCGTTGAACGCACCCAGCGCCTGCGTCCAGAAGAACGGCGCGAAACGCCGGCGGCCGAGCAGGGTGAATTGGCTCATGCAGGTTCCATCCGGGACATGGCGGCGCTTAGCCTAGCGTGAAACGGCGCCAGGACTCCCGACGTCCCGCTCAGCGCCGATGCAAGGCGCGGTGGGCGATGTCGCGGCGGAAGAAGGCTCCCTCCCAGCGGACTCCCGCGACCGCCGCGTAGGCGCGCTCGCGCGCATCGGCGATGTCCTTGCCCAGCGCGCATACGGTCAGCACGCGGCCGCCGGCGGTCACCACGCGGCCGTCCGCATCGAGCCTGGTACCGGCATGGAACACCTTGGTGCCTGCAACGGCGGGCGCATCCAGGCCCTCGATCACGTCGCCGCTGCGCACCTTGCCCGGGTAGCCGCCGGCGGCCACCACTACGCCCAGCGACGGGCGCGGATCCCACTGCGCCTTGGTGTGGTGCAGCTCGCCGTCGAGCGCGGCCTCGATCAGGTCCACCAGGTCGGACTTCAGCCGCATCATGATCGGCTGGGTTTCCGGGTCGCCGAAGCGCACGTTGAACTCGATCACCTTGGGGTTGCCCGCCTTGTCGATCATCAGGCCGGCGTAGAGGAAGCCGATGAACGGCGCGCCCTCGGCGGCCATGCCGCGCAGGGTTGGCTGGATCACCTGCTCGAGGATGCGCTTCTCCACCTCGGGCGTGACCACCGGCGCCGGCGAGTAGGCGCCCATGCCACCGGTGTTGGGACCCAGGTCATTGTCGTCACGACGCTTGTGGTCCTGGCTGGAGGCCATCGGCAGCGCATGGCTGCCATCGCTCATCACGATGTAGCTGGCCTCCTCGCCGTCGAGGAACTCCTCGATTACCACCCGCGCCGAGGCGTCGCCGAAGGCGTGCGCGCCGAGCATGTCGTGCAGCGCCAGCTCGGCGTCGGCCAGAGTCAGGGCGACCACTACGCCCTTGCCGGCGGCCAGGCCATCGGCCTTGATCACGATCGGCGCGCCGTGCTCGCGCACATAGGCCAGCGCCGGGTTAAGCCCGGTGAATACCGCGTAGCGCGCGGTGGGAATGTTGTGGCGGAGCAGGAAGTCCTTGGCAAAGGCCTTGGAGCCTTCCAGCTGCGCGGCGATCGCGCGCGGCCCGAAGATACGCAGGCCGGCAGCGCGGAACTTGTCGACCACGCCGGCAACCAGCGGCACCTCGGGACCGACCACGGTCAGCCCGATCTTCTCGGCCTTGGCCAGCGCCAGCAGGCCGGCGATGTCGGTCACCGCCACGTCGGCGTTGCGCACCCCACGCTCACGGGCCGTACCGGCGTTGCCCGGCGCCACGATCACCTCGTCCACCCGCGGCGACTGCTTGAGCTTCCACGCCAGCGCGTGCTCGCGACCGCCGTTGCCGATGACCAGGACCTTCATGCCGAACTCCGAAATGCTTGGGGCGCCGCCGGCGCAAACGCGCATTGTAGCGGCAGGCTGCCGCCCGATCGGCCGGGTCAGTCGCGGCCGACGAGCATCGCCAGCAGCGCGGCGCGCGGCAGCTTGCCGGTGTCGTTGCGGGGCAGGGTGTCGACCAGCCGCAGCGGGCGCGGCAGGAACAGCGGATCCATCGCACCACGCAGCGCCTCGAGAATCTGCGCCTCGGTCAACTCCGGCGCCACCGCCAGCGCGGCGATCCGGCGCACGCCACCGGCGTCGGGCTCGTCCAGCTGCAGCACCACGCCGTCACGCACGCCGGGGATGGCGAGCAGGCGTCGGGTAAGATCGCCGAGCGACGCGCGCTTGCCGGCGATCTCCAGCAGGTCGGCATGCCGTCCGCACAGTCGGAATGCCCGCCCGCCCTCGTGCAGGGTGACGAGATCGGCCAGCACCACCGGCGCCGCCAGTTGCGGCGCATGGATCTGGGTGCCATCGGGCTGTGGATGCAACCAGACGCCGTCGTAGAGTCGCCACAGTTCCGACGCTGTGGGCTGGCGTGTGGCGAAAACGCAGGTTTCGGTCGAACCGAATACCTCCAGCAGCGGCGCGCTGTAATGCCGCTCGGCACGCACGGCCAACTCCGTCGGCATCGGCGCAGTTGCCGACAGCATCGCCGCCAGCGGCGGCAACTCCACGCCAGACTCGACCAGCGCGCGCAGGTGCACGGGAGTGATCACCAGCACGCGAGGCGCCGGCACGGCTGCCAGGGCGGTAGCCACGTCGGCGGGAAAGAACGGGCGGCTGCCGCACACCGCTACGTCGCCGTGCAACGGCAGCAGGACGGTGGTCTCCATGCCGTACATGTGCTGGGGTGGGACAGTCGCCACGACGTTGAAGCACGCACCGATGCGTTCGCGCAACATGCGAAGGTTGCCCGCATTGCTGGCATGGAAGCTGCCCCAGGTCTTCACGTGTGCGGCCGGGCGGCCGGTGGAACCGGAGGTGTAGCCGATCGCCACGACCTGCTCCGCGTCGATCGTCGGCCATGGCTCTTCTTCGCCATCCACCAGGGCCGGCAGCGGGGGCAGGCGATGGTAATGCGGCGGGGCCGGCTCCAGCGGCAGTTCGCCTAGCGCATAACAGCCGGGGTGATCCGCCATCACCTCGTCGATGGCACGCGGCGCTCGCGAGGACGGTAGCAGGTTGGCCTGGCCGCGCAGCACGAGGGCACAGAACGCGACGAGAAAGGCGTAACGCTCCTCGCACAGGTTCACCGCCGCCGCCGCCGCGGGAAGCTGGCTGGCGACGCGGCGGACGTCGGCCAGGAACTGCTTTGCGCTCACCGGCTCGCCATCCCGCCAGGCCACTGTTCGCCCAGGCCCGCTCCCGGCCAGCAAGGGAAGCTGCAGCGGCGGCGCACCTGGATTGCGATCGAAAACGGTGGACAAACCCGACGACTCCCACGATGAAGACCATTCCGTCCCGAGGAGCGCAGCATGCCGGCCACGCCCGAAACGGACGTGAATGCCATGCAACGCGATGGCTGCCCCCTCGCCCCGGCCCCGCATGACGGCCCGAGGCGCCCCGGCGGACGACCTATGCCCGGATGATAGCGCCGCTGAGTACGTCGCGGATGCTGCTGGGGGCTGCGTCGCCGCCCGTCGGAGCCAGCAGCAGGCCATCTGGAGCATCCCCGAAATAGGCGACGACCTCCTGCGGCGTCCGCGCAGGAGGGTGGCCGTGGGGGTTCGCGCTGGTGGAAACCAGTGCCCCACCGAACGCCCGGCACAGCGCGGCGGCCGGCTCGTACGCCGTGATCCGCACCGCGATGCCTTCGTGGCCGCCACAGATCCACGGCGGCACGGCGGCGGAGCGGGGAAACACCCAGGTATGCGGCCCCGGCCAACTGGCGCGGACATCCTGCAGGCGTTCGACCGGCACGTGCTCGAGCGCGAGATAAGGTTCGAGTTGGGCAAAGTCGGCGCCGATCAGCAATACACCCCGTCCGGGAGGCCGTTGCTTGAGTGCAAACACGCGCTCGAACGCGGCGAGATCCTGTGGATCACAGCCCAAACCGAACACCGCCTCGGTCGGATAGGCCAGCACGCCGCCGTCCTTGAGCAACTCGGCGGCACCCTCGATCTCGCTGGCTCCGTAACGATGCAGCAAACCGCTCAGTCTCCGTCTGGCCCGGCTGCGACTTTCCTGGTGGCAGCCTTCTTGGTCGCCGCTTTTTTCGCGACGGTCTTTTTGGCCACGGTCTTTTTGCTCACGGTCTTCTTGGCCGCTGCCTTCTTCGCAGGAGCCTTCTTGGCGGCGGGCGCCTTCTTCTCGCCGGTCTTCTTGGTTGCCGTCTTCTTGGCAAAGCGCCCCTTCTTCGCCGGTGCGGCAGCCAGCAGCTCCAGGCACTGTGCCTCGGTCAGGTCCTTCGGCTCGGTGTCCTTGGGAATGCGTGCGTTCTTCTCGCCGTCGGTGATGTAGGCACCGTAGCGGCCATTGAGCACTTGCACGCCATTGCCGAAATCCCGGATGACCCGGTTGGCCAGCATCTCCAGCTTCTCGGCGACGATCTGCAGCGCACGCGGCAGCTCGATGGTGTACGGATCGTCCTCGGCCTTGAGCGAAGCATAGGTCGAACCCTGCTTCACGAATGGCCCAAAGCGGCCGATGCCGACGCTTACTTCGTCGCCGTTCTCCGCCTGCCCCAGCTTACGCGGCAGCTTGAACAGCTCCAGCGCCTGCTCCAGCGTGATCGTGTGCATGCTCTGACCCGGACGCAGGCTGGCGAACTGCAGCTTCTCGTCGGTGTCCTTGTCGCCGATCTGCGCGTACGGCCCGTAGCGACCCAGTCGCACGGATACCGGCTTGCCGGACTTCGGGTCCGCACCGAGTTCGCGTGCGCCGGTAGCTTCGCTGCGATCGACCGTTTCGGTCTTCTCGTCCACCTGCTGCTTGAACGGCTGCCAGAAGCGCTCCATCAGCGGCACCCAGGCTTCCTCGCCACGGCTCACCGCGTCCAGCTCGTCCTCGAGCTTGGCGGTGAAGTCGTAGTCGACGTAGCGGGTGAAGTGCTGCACCAGGAACTTGCCCACCGCGCGCCCCACATCGGTCGGCTTGAAGCGACGGCTGTCCAGCAGCACGTATTCGCGGTTGAGCAGCACCTGGATGATGCTGGCGTAGGTCGAGGGGCGGCCGATGCCGTACTCTTCCAGCGCCTTGACCAGGCTGGCTTCCGAATAACGCGGCGGCGGCTCGGTGAAATGCTGGTCGGCCAGGATGTCGGCCAGGACCACCTGCTCGCCCTTGGCCAGGCGCGGCAGGCGGCGGCCTTCGTCGTCGTCCTCGGCGTTCTTCTGGTCGCGACCCTCCTCGTACACGGCGAGAAAGCCCGGATCGATCACCGTGGTACCGGTGGCGCGGAACGCCGCCGGGCCGCCGGAAGCATCCGGCAGGGCGAAGTCCACCGACACCGTGTTGAGCGTGGCGTGGATCATCTGGCAGGCAACGGTGCGCTTCCAGATCAGCTCGTACAGCTTGCGCTGCTCGTCATTGAGGAACGACGCGACCTCCCGCGGCGTACGCATCGCCGAGGTCGGGCGGATCGCCTCATGGGCTTCCTGCGCGTTCTTCGACTTGGCCTTGTAAGTCTGCGGCTGGTCCGGCAGCGCCTTGGCGCCGAAGTCCCGGGCGATCAGTTGGCGCAACTCGACCACCGCGTCCTCGGCCAGCGCCACCGAGTCGGTACGCATGTAGCTGATCAGGCCGACGTTGCCCTCGCTACCCAGCGCCACACCCTCGTACAGACCCTGCGCCACCTTCATCGTGCGGCTGGTGGAGAAGCCCAGCTTGCGTGCCGCCTCCTGCTGCAGCGTGGAGGTGGTGAACGGCGGTGCGGGACGGCGCTTGCGCTCCTTCGAGCCGACCTCGCTGACCGTCAGGCGGCCGCGTGCGGCTTCCTTCAGCGCCGCACGGGCGGCCAGCGCATCGGCCTCGTTGGTGAGGTCGAACTGCTCGAACTTCTTGCCGTTGAGCTGGGTCAGGCGGGCGCTGAAGTCGGCATCCGGGTGCTTCAGCTGGGCCTCGACCGTCCAGTACTCGCGGGCGACGAAGGCTTCGATCTCCTCCTCGCGCTCGACGATCATCCGCAGCGCCGGGCTCTGTACGCGACCGGCGGACAGCCCCCGCTGTACCTTGCGCCACAGCACCGGCGACAGGTTGAAGCCGACCAGGTAGTCCAGCGCGCGGCGCGCCTGCTGCGCGTCGACCATGTCGTGCGACAGCTGGCGCGGCTCGGCTACCGCGGCCTTGATCGCCTTGGGCGTGATCTCGGAGAACACCACCCGGTGCATGCGCTTGCCATCGGTGAGGCCGCGCTCCTTCAGGATCTCGCTGATGTGCCAGCTGATTGCCTCCCCTTCGCGATCCAAGTCGGTCGCGAGATAGATGTCGTCGGCCACCTTGGCCGCCTTGGCGATCGCGTCGACGTGCTTCTCGTTGCGTTCGATCACCTCGTACTTCATCGCGAAGTGGTGTTCGGGGTCGACCGCGCCCTCCTTCGGCTTCAGGTCACGCACATGGCCATAGGAAGCCAGGACCTGGAAGTCCTTGCCGAGGTATTTGTTGATCGTCTTCGCCTTGGCCGGCGACTCGACGATGAGCAGGTTTTTTGCCATGTGGCAGGGATATCCAGAGGGTGATCACCGTCGCCGCGCGACGGACATATATATTTAGTTGAGCCATGCGGCCGCGATGGCTGTCAAGCCGAACTGTCGGAAAATGAGGCAAGACGCCGGGTTCAGGGGGCCAGGCGCTGGTAACGATTGCCGGGCAAGGTACCGATCCGCCCCTCCAGTTCCAACATCAGGAGACGGGCGGACAGCTCGGCCGCCGGCACCCCGATCCGAACCACCAACTCATCGAGCGGGACCGGGTCGTGGCCAAGGGCGGCAAGCAGCGGATCGTCGGCATCGGGCAATGCCGCGGGGGCCACCTCACCCTCCATCGGCGCATCGCCGAGTCGGGCGGCAAGCTCCGCACCGAGCGCCCTCGCCGCCGGTGCCAGCGTCTCGACCACCTCGCCCGGCGTCTCCACCAGTCGTGCGCCGTCGCGGATCAACTGGTGGCTGCCGCGGGCCAGCGCATGATGGATCGATCCCGGCAGCGCGAACACTTCGCGCCCCTGCTCGGCGGCCAGCCTGGCGGTGATCAGCGAACCCGACCTGAGGCCGGCCTCGACCACGAGGGTTCCCAGCGCCAACCCCGCGATCAGCCGGTTGCGGCGAGGAAAATGGTCGGCACGGGCCGGCGTGCCTGGGGGAAACTCGCTGACCAGCACCCCCTGTTCGACGATGCGGCGAGCCAGCTCGCGATGCTTGCGCGGGTAGACCAGATCGGGGCCGGTTCCGACCACGGCAACCGTCGGCAGACCTGCGTCCAGCGCCGCGGCGTGGGCCGCCCCATCGATGCCGTCGGCCATGCCGCTGGTCACCAGCAGCCCGGCCTGGCCCAACGAACGGGCGAACGTGCGGGCATTGGCGAGACCGCCGGGGCTGGCCCGACGGGCCCCGACGATGGCGACCTGGGGATGCAGCAGCAGCGAGGCGTCACCAGCCACGAACAAGGCCGCAGGCGGCTGCGGGATCGTTTCCAGTGGCGGCGGGAAGTCCGCGTCGATGCAGCACAGCAGGCGCCGGCCCGGCTGCGACAGCCATGCCATGTCCTCGTCCAGCCGTGCCTGGTCGGGGTGTCGCAGCCACTGCCGCGCCGCGGCGTCGCCCCGTCCAGGGTTTTGCGCGATCTGCCCGAGCACCCCCTCCACATCGCCACCGGCTCCGGCAAGCCACCCGCGCAGCCCTCCGGGGCCCAGCCCCGGACATCGCAGCGCCAGCAACCAGGCGCGCAACTCGTCCTCGTCCATCCGTCGAGTCTACGGCGGGGCGCAAACGCAGACGGCGCAGCCGAAGCCGCGCCGTCATGTGGTCCTGGGCCGACCCGTCATCGGGCCCGCATGCCTACTCGGGCAGGCGCAGCGTATCGCCGTTCCTGACCGGCTTGAGGCTGTCCATGATCAGGCCGTAACTGACCTTGTCGAAGGTGCGGAACACCATCACGTGGCCGGCAAACTCTTCGGGCAGGGTCACCTTCGGCGAGGTGCCGCGATCCCAGCTGTCGCCGGCGACGTCATCGGCGATCGTTTCCCCGGGCTGCCACACCGCATAGGTCTGGCCGTTCTCGACCCCGTCCTGCTTGCCGATGGACAGTGCCACCACCTGCAGTTTGCCGGCAGCGGCCAGCCCGTCGGTGATCGCAATTACCCGGGCATTCTGCGCAACGCTCTTTGGCGCATGCGGGTAGTAGTACGCGTCGTAAGGCTTGTCGTCGATCGGCAACACCCGGTCGCCCTTGCGGACCTCCCGCGTGGAGTCGAGCAGCAGCAGGGTGGAAACGTCACCGGTGCGCAGGGTTTCGGCCGTACCGATTACGGTCACTTCGACGCCCAGGTCGTCGCCGCGGCCGTAATGGCCGTCATTGCGGAAATCCTCGGACCACGGACCGCGCACCGTCGACACGTCCGCATCGAGCGGATGCGCGACGAGATCGTGGCCCGAGTCGTCGCCATAGCCGCGGAATACATGCGTCGGACGCACGATCGCCCAGCGCTGCCCGGGTTCCGCAGTCAGGCCGCGCACGTAGATGTTCTGCCCTGGGGCCCCGCTCAGGCGCGCTTCTTCCAGGCCGACCACGTAGGGCGAGGAACTCACGTCGTTTGAATTCATCACCCGCATGTCCTTGAGGAACATCTGCAGGTCGGACAGCGGGATCGCGGGAATCGGCTCCTCTCCGGCATGAACACCCGGCTCCAGCTTCAGCGAGGGACCGTTGATGAACGAGAGGTTGAGTACGTCACCCGGGTAGATCAGGTGCGGATTGTGCACCTGCGGGTTGGCCTGCCAGATTTCCGGCCACAGCCAGGGCTTGGACAGGAATTTCGCGGAAATGCCCCACAGCGTGTCGCCGCGGCGGACCGTGTAGGTGTCCGGATGGCTGGATCGCAACTGGGCGCCGGCCGCATAGACGGCGACCGTGACCAGCATGCCGGCGAGCAGTCCGATCGACTTCTTGATCATATGTGGGAATCCCCCTCCCCCGGTGCAGTCGCGAGTGTAACCGAACAGTTAAGCCACGCAACTGGAGCCAGTTGGCAAAACTGTCTGCCTTACGCGGGCTTGCCGACGTACAATGAACCGTATTCTAGATCGCGGCCGGCATGGGGTTTCGCCACTTTGCCCGCATTTCCGGCGTCGAGGTGAGCTTATGTCCGTTCTCAACATCATTGAATTCCCCGATCCACGACTGCGCCTGCGCGCCGAGCCGGTCGGCCGGTTCGACGCCGGGCTGAAGCAGTTCGTCGCCGACATGTTCGAAACCATGTATGCCGCCAACGGCGTCGGCCTGGCCGCGACCCAGGTCGCGGTGAGCCAGCAGGTGCTGGTGGCCGACATGAGCGAGGAGCGCAACCAGCCATTGGCGCTGATCAATCCGGAGATTCTGGAAAAGGCCGGCACCCAGGTCTATCAGGAGGGCTGCCTGTCCTTCCCTGGCATCTTCGCCGACGTTACCCGCGCGCTGAAGATCAAGGTCAGAGCACGGGATACCGACGGCAAGGAGGTCGTGATGGACATCGAAGGCCCGCTGGCCGTGTGCATCCAGCACGAGATGGACCACCTGGCCGGCAAGGTCTTTGTCGACTACCTCTCGCCGCTGAAGCGCTCGATGCTGCTCAAACGGATGGAGAAACAGCGCAAGCAGGCGGCCAGCGCTTGAGCGCGGCCGCCCCGCTGCGCATCGTCTTCGCCGGCACCCCCGAATTCTCCGTTCCCTGCCTCGCCGCGTGTCGCGCCAGCGGCGCCGAGGTGGTCGCCACGTACACCCAGCCGGACCGCCCCGCTGGCCGCGGACGCAAGCTCACCCCCAGCCCGGTGAAGCAGGCCGCGCTGGAGGCCGGCATCCCGGTCGAACAGCCCGAGTCGTTGAGGGATACCGCAGCGCGCGAGCGATTGGCTGCATATGCACCGGACCTGATGGTGGTGGTCGCCTATGGCCTGATTCTCCCGCGCAAGGTGCTGGCAATCCCCCGCCTGGGTTGCTGGAACGTCCACGCCAGCCTGCTCCCGCGCTGGCGCGGGGCGGCACCGATCCAGCGCGCGATCCTCGGCGGCGACACAGAGAGCGGCGTCGATCTGATGCAGATGGAAGCCGGGCTGGATACCGGCCCGGTATTGCTGGAACGGCGCACGCCGATCAGCGGCCACGACACCGGCGGCAGCCTGCACGACCGCCTGTCCTTGCTCGGCGCCGACGTACTGGCGGAGGGACTGCGCCGGATCATCGCAGGTGAAACCCTCATCCCCACGCCGCAGCCGGAGGCCGGCGTCACCTACGCGCACAAGCTGGACAAGGCCGAGGCGCTGCTCGACTTCGCCCGACCGGCCATCGCACTGGAGCGACAGGTCCGCGCCTTCGATCCATGGCCGGTGGCGGAAGGCGAGATCTCCGGCGAACGGGTGCGCGTGTGGTCCGCCCGTGCGATCGACACCGCGGCGACCGCCGCGCCCGGCACCGTGCTCGCCGCCAGCCGCGATGGCATCGACATCGCCTGCGGCGGTGGCGCCCTGCGCATCACCGCGATACAGCGCGCCGGCGGCAAACGCATCGGCGTGGCGGACTACCTCAACGCCCGCACCGAACTGCGCACACCGCGATGAAACCCGATACCCGCGCGCTGGCCGCCAGCGGCCTCGCCGAGATCGCCCTGCGCGGCACCTCGCTGCGCGAGGTGATGGAACGTACCGCGCACCGTCTCACCGACCCGCGCGACCGCGCCCTATTGATGGCCCTGCTCAGCGAAGGCGCCCGCTGGTGGCTGCGCTACGACGCCGCGCTCGGCGAGTTGCTAGCCAAGCCGCTCAAGCGGAAGGAGCCAGCGGTGCACGCCCTGCTGGTGCTTGGCCTGGTGCAACTGGAGGTGCTCGAGCTGGAGGACTACGCCGCCGTGGCCGCTACGGTCGAGGCGACCCGGGCGCTCAAGCGCCCGGCGCTGGCCGGCCTGGTGAACGCGGTGCTGCGACGCTGGCAGCGCGAACGTCACGCCCGCATCGCCCGACTGGACGGACAGCCGGGCAGCCGTCACGCCCATCCGGACTGGCTGGCTGGCGCACTGGTACGTGACTGGCCGGCCCAGGCCGAAGCCGTGATGGCCGCCGACAACCGGGAGCCACCATTGATGCTCCGCGCGAACCGCCGCCACGGCGGTCGCGCCGCGCTGATCGCCGCGCTGCGCGATGCCGGGCAGGCGGCCGAAGCGCATCCCTGGCTGGCTGACGGCATCGTGCTCCCGCACAGCACCGAGGTGACCCGGTTGCCGGGTTTCGCCGAGGGCGCCTTCGCCGTGCAGGACGGCGCCGCCCAGGTCGCCGCCGATCTGGTCGATGCCCAGGACGGCCAGCGCGTGCTCGATGCCTGTGCCGCCCCGGGTGGCAAGGCGTGCCACCTGCTCGAGCGCGCCCGCGTGGAGCTGACCGCGCTGGAGATGGACGACCAGCGTGCCGTCCGCATCCGGCAGAACCTGGATCGCCTGCGCCTGACGGCGAAGCTGGTTGTCGGCGACGCCGGGAACCCCTCCACCTGGTGGGACGGCCGACCGTTCGACCGCATCCTGATCGACGCGCCCTGCTCGGCCTCCGGCGTGCTGCGCCGGCGCCCGGATGTAAGGCTGCATCGACGCGAAAGCGACATCACCGAGCTCGGCGTCCAGCAACGGCGCATTCTCCGCGCACTCTGGCCGCTGCTGGCGCCGGGCGGTCGGCTGGTCTACGCCACCTGCTCGCTGCTGCGCGCAGAGAATGAAGCCATCGTGACCGATCTGCTGTCCGCGCAAGACGATGCTGACATCGTGCCGTTCGAGCTGCCGGCCGGACAGCCGGCAGCCGTCGGCTGGCAGATCCTGCCTGGCGATGGCGACCTCGACGGCATGTATTACGCCGTCCTGCGCAAGAAATCCTGATCGCCATGACCGACCACGACGTCCCGGCAGGCCGCTATGCTTGCCCGGCTGGTTGTCCCCCGATGGAATCGCCCCCGCTGTGAAGTCGCCCGTTCCGCTGTCCCGAGCCCGCCCCTTGTGGCTGGGCGACACCCGCCGCGAGCTGCTCTGGTCCGGCCTGTTCGCCTTGCTGGTGCTCGGCATCGGCATCGGCCTGCGCGATCCATGGCCATCCGACGAGCCGCGCTTCGCACTGGTCGCACGCTGGATGGTCGAACACGGCCAGTGGCTGTTCCCACATCGCGGTCATGAGCTTTACCCGGACAAGCCTCCGGTGTTCATGTGGCTGCAGGCGCTGGCGTACTTCCTCACCCGCAACTGGCGCGTCGCCTTCCTGCTGCCGTCGCTGCTCTCGGCATTGGGCGCGCTGGCCCTGGTGTACGACCTGGCACGCCGGCTGTGGAACCATCGCAGTGCCCTGCTGGCCGCGCTGTCCTTGCTGGTGACGATCCATTTCACCTACCAGATGCGCAACGCGCAGATCGACCCGCTGCTGCTCGGCTGGATGACCCTGGCCAACTACGGCCTGCTACGCCACCTGTTGCTCGGACCGTCCTGGCGCTGGTTCTGGATCGGCTGCTTTTGTGCCGGCGTCGGCGTGGTGACCAAGGGTGTCGGTGTGCTGGCGCTGCTCATGCTGGTGCCGTTCGCCTTCGCGCGCAGCCGTGGCTGGCGCCATGTGGCGCGGTTCGAAGGCGACGCCTGGCGCTGGGCACTGGGCGCGCTGACCTTCCTGTTGCCGGTGCTCGGCTGGGTGTTGCCGATGGTGCTGATCGCCCGCGCGGACGGCGACCCGCAACACGCCGAATACGTGCAGAACATCCTGTTCGGGCAGACCGTCCACCGCTACGCCACCCCGCCAGGACACATCCATTCGATCGGCTTCTTCCTCGGCATCATCGCCGCCGACTGGCTGCCGCTGTCGTTGTTGCTGCCGTGGGCGATACCGGCCTGGTGGCGACGACTGAAGCGGCGCGACGCGCGCGTCCTGCTGCCGCTGGGCTGGATCGTGCTGATCCTGGTGTTCTTCTCGCTGAGTCCGGGCAAGCGCGACGTCTACATCCTGCCCGCGCTACCGATCACTGCGCTGGCCCTGGCGCCGATGCTGCCGGCCCTGTTGCGCCGGCCCGGTGTCCGTCGCGCGTTGTTCGTGCTGAGCACCGGTCTGGCCGGGGCCATGTCGCTGGCCGGTGCGCTGGCGCTGACCGGGCATCCTGCCTGGTCGGTGAAGATCGAGCGCAGCCTGGACCCGCAGATCTGGTGGCTGTTCCTTGCGATCGGGCTGGCCGGACTGCTGATCGTGGCACTGACCCGCGTGCGGCGCGCCCCGCTCGGCTGGGCTGCGTTCGCCGCGGTGCTCTGGAGTGTCTACGGGCTGTGGGGCTACCCGCTGCTCAATGCCGACCGCTCGGCGCTCGGCGTCATGGAAAAAGCGCGAACGATCGCAGGCACCGACGCCACGATCGGCCTGGTCGCCTGGAAGGACCAGAACCTGTTGATGGCGCAAGGGCAGGTGGCCGAGTTCGGCTTCCTCAAGCCCTGGCCGCAGCAGTTCACCGAGGCGGTGGCATGGCTGCGGGCCGATCCGGCCAAGCGCTGGCTGTTCAGCCTGGACAGCGCGATGGGGCAGTGCGTCGATCGGGCCAAGGCGACCTACGTCGGCCACGCCAACCGCCGCGAATGGTGGATGTTCCGCGCCGATGCCGTCGTTCCCGGCTGCACGCCGGAAAGCCAAGGGAACGGTGGTGACAGTGAGGACTGATTCGCCGTTGCCGGGCGCCGGGTGGCGGTATCTGGTGCTTCAGGCTGCCCGTTGGTGCGCGGTATCCAGCCTGTTCATGGCGCCGATCAACAAGCCCGGCACCAACGTGGCGCTCGGGCTATGCATCCTGTTCTCCCTCGTCGGCACGGATGTGTTGCGGCGATGGAAGGCCTCATGGCGCCATCCGGTGGTACGCGGCGCGTTGGTGTGGTGGGCGGTGCTTTTCCTCAGCGCGCTGCATACCTGGGCCGTGACGTCCAGACTGCCGCTCGGCGGCTCGTTCGTCTGGGCATGCTGGTACCCGCTGGCACTCGGTTCGGTGCTCGACGACGACCGCTGGCGGAATCGGGCGCTGATCGCTTTCGCGGCGGCAATGGGACTCACCTTGCTGCTCTCGTTCGGCCTCGCCTGCGGGTGGATTCCGCAGCGCCCGCAGGTGCTGGCCCAGCCCTTCACCCGGGGTACGGTGTTCAAGGAATACACCCAGCAGGGGCTGGCGACGCTGATCTTTGGATCGATGGCGCTGGCCGCGGCCACCTGTGCCCGCTCCCGCGGCGCACGGTGGGGCTTGTCGTTGGCGGCCACTCTCGCGGTGGTCAACGTCTGCTTCGTACTCGAGAGCCGGACGACCTACCTGACCCTGCTGCCGGTGGCGGCGTACTGGGCGTGGCGATTGCTGTTCCGCAACTGGTCGGTAGTGAAGGGCGCCCTGGCCACGGGCGGCCTGGGGCTGGTCGTTGCCGCCGCACTGTGGTTCACCCCGCTGGTGCGCGATCGCTTGGTACTGTCCGTCGATCACGAAATCGTCACCTACGAACAGCAGCATGCGGCGACGTCGTCGGGCATCCGGCTCGAGCTCTGGCGCCGGACGTTGCCGATGATCGCCTCGGCTCCGTTATTCGGGCACGGGCTGCATCAGTGGGAACCGATCTACCGGCGCTCCATCGCCAATCTTCCCAACCGGCAGGCTTTCATGATGGGGCACCCGCACCAGGAGATGCTGCTCATACTTGCCGAACAGGGGTTTGCCGGTCTGCTGGTTTATCTGCTGTTACTCGGGGCCCTTGCACGCTACGTCTCCCGCCTGGATGCACCGCAACGTGATATCTATGCCTGTGCGCTTGTGGTGTATCTCGTGGCGGGTATGGCGAATTGCCTCTGGGCTGACTTCACGCACCGACACGTGTTTATCCTTCTCCTCTCCTGCATCCCGCTGGTGACGCGGGAGAGGTCGTTCTCCAAGGCCCTGGATGGCTTACCTGATGCACGAAAGAACCTTCGACCACGTGACGGTGATATGCGTCACGTACCAGAGCTTGGCGCTGGCTGAATCGCTGGCGGAACGCTTGCAGCCGTTTTCCCAGGTCATCCTGATCGACAACGGCAGCACCGATGGGACGGCAAGCGCGCTGCGGCGCCTGGTCCCGCATGCACGCATCCTGCAACGGGAAAGCAACGGCGGCTTCGGCAAGGCCAACAACGAAGCCATGGCCCAGGTCCGCACACCCTTTGCGTTGCTGCTCAATCCCGACTGCAGCCTGCCGCAGGATTCGCTGGATACGTTGCTGGAGTGCATGGACCGCTATCCATCGGCCGCCGTGGTGGCCCCCCAGGGCTGGCGCGCCGATCGACGTCCGCAGCAGAGTTTCCGGCCGGCGTTTTACGAGAAGCAGGCCAGGCAGGCCTACCACCCACCCGATGCCACCTGTTCCGCGCAGTGGCTCAATGGCTGCTGCCTGCTGGTTCGTACCGATGCATTTCATCAGGTCGGCGGCTTCGATGAGCGCTTCTTCCTCTATTACGAAGATGACGACCTGTGCCTGCGCCTGCGCAGGTCGGGATACGAGTGCCTCCTCGAGCCTGCGGCCAGCGCCCTGCACGCCGGCGGGGCATCATCTTCGCCCAGCATCTCGCTCAGCCTGCTGAAGTCGTTCCACTATGCGCGTTCCCGCCATCTGGCGATCTGCAAGTACCAGGGCCGTGGTGCAGGGTATGGCTATCTCGCCAGGACCTTGCTGGCCGCCATCCCGCTGGCGCTCGCCTATACGGCAATCCTGCAGCGCAGGCGCGCCATGAAATGGATCGCCTGGGGGGCCGCCGCCGTGCAAGGGCTGCTGGCACAGCCTCCGAAAAAAATCTCCGACGAGGGAACGTCGCGTCGCTCGCACTCTCCAGCCAAGCGGCCCGTCGAACCGCTCAGGCGTGAATGGGCGCCCCGGCAGGCGCTTCCGTTGCGCGAAGATCAACCGGTGGAACGATAAACTCACGCAAATGGGCATCGACGCCCATTTCGCAACGAATCAGGCTACGTGCCCGGGTATCTTCCACGATGCGATCGTTCGGATTGTCGACGATGCGCTTGCGGGTCGGATGGTACAGGTGCGTAGCGAGCGCACTGAAGCGCACGTCGCGCCGCAAGAGGCCGGCGTGGAAGGCACGGATCGCCAGTTCGGTATCCTCCCGGCCCCAGCCGATCATCGCCTCGTTGAATCCGTTGAGGCGAAGCAGGTCTTCACGCCAGAAGCCCATATTGCAGCTCTTTATGCCACGCTGCTTGCGGCCTGGGCGGGCATACAGGCGAGCCAGCGCGGGAAGTCGAAGCGTATGACGGCGGCGTTCGATGCCGCGCTCGAAGAAGCCCGGTTCGTCGAGGTCACCGGCGAGCATGCGGCGGGTCAGCGCTTCGTCGGTGAGCACACGCGAGCCTTGCGCAAAGCATCCCGTCCGGGCAAAGGCACGATGGTCGGCGATGAAGTGGCGCTCGGCGACCATGTCGCCGTCGAGCAGGATGAGGTAGTCGCCCTGGGCCGCGGCGATGGCACGATTGCGTGCCCGGCTCATCCGCGCGCCGTCGTCGGGCTGCCACAGGTGCACCAGCCGCACCGGATAGTCGCGCGCGGTCCGCTCGAGCATCTGGCGCGTGTCGTCGCGCGAGCCGTCATCCGTGACGATGACCTCGTGCGGCAAGACCGTCTGTCGTGCCAGTGCGCGCAGCACCAGGGCAAGCGCTTGCGGCCAGTTGTAGGTGATCACCGCGACGCTGATGCGCATCAACCCAGCCCTTTGAACTCCACCGGGAGTGTGCCGCGTCGACGCCAGACTGACCAGAGGATGGCCAGCGAACGCTCGGCACGCTGCAACCAGCCTCCACGCCGCAGGCGCACCAGGCCTGCATAACGACGCGCCTCGCGCAGGGTCGGCTCAGGCTTGGTCTTGAACTCCTGCTTGGCGAAATCGACGCAACGCGGATCGAGTCCGATCGTGCGGGCATAGTGCTCGATCAGGCTGCGTGAGCGGAAACGGTTGAGGTACTCGTTCGCTGGCGTACGGTTGCTCCACCAGCCGTTGGCGCCGTGGATGCGGTAGCGCACCGTGCCCGTGGGAAGGTAGTACTTGCGCCCTCCCAGGATGCTGGTGCCGAACACCAGGCAGTTGTCGGCGGAAAGACGCCAGGTCGACGAGAGGCTGGCCGGCAGGTCGAGGGTACGTCGAGCCCAGTCGGTACGCAGCGCGATCGCCGAGGTCGGCGCGCCGTACCAATGCATCAGCATGTACGTGCTGACCGCGGTGAATCCGAGGTCCAGCGGGCGATCGGCATAGCGCATGCGGGCAACCTGCTGGTCGAACAGCTCGACGTCGGTGAACACGAAGTCGATGTCCTTGCGCGCATCGAACAGCTGGCCGAGCCGCTCGAGGTGTTCCGGTCGCCAGCAGTCGTCGGCGTCGAGGAAACACACGACGTCGCCGCTGACCTGCGCGAGACCGCGCTGGAACGCCGCCAGTTGGCCGCCGTTCTCGCCGAGCAGCAGGGTCCCGCGCGGATCGGCGCCGTAACGCCCGGACAGCAAGCCCGGCGAGCCGTCGGTCGAGCCGTCGTCGACCACGATCAACTGGTGCGGCGCGCGGGTCTGTGCCAGCACGCCGTCGATCGCGTCGCCGACGAAGGCGCCGTAGTTGTAGTTGGTGATGACGACAGAGAACCGTACCGGCCCGCTCATGAAGTGGAGCCCTCGACGAACAGCCGACGGAAGTAGGCGATCGTCTCCTTCAGGCCGTCTTCCAGCGGAACCCGGGGCTGCCAGTCGAGCTCCCGGCGGGCCAGCGCGATATCGGGCTGGCGCTGGCGCGGGTCGTCCGCCGGCAGGGGGCGATGCACGATCCGGGAGTGGCCACCGACCAGCCGCACGACCAGCTCGGCCAACTCGATCATGGTGAACTCGACGGGATTGCCGATGTTTACCGGTCCGGTAAAGCCGCCCCGGCTGTCCATCATGCGCAGCATCGCCTCGATCAGGTCGTCGACGTAACAGAAACTGCGGGTCTGGGTACCGTCCCCGTACAGGGTGATGTCCTCGCCCTTGAGCGCCTGCACGATGAAATTGCTCACCACCCGCCCGTCATTGGGATGCATGCGGGGGCCGTAGGTATTGAAGATGCGCACCACCTTGATGTCCAGGTCGTGCTGGCGGTGGTAGTCGAAGAACAACGTCTCGGCACAGCGCTTGCCCTCGTCGTAGCAACTGCGGAAGCCGATCGGATTGACCCGGCCCCAGTAGTCCTCCCGCTGCGGATGCACTTCCGGATCGCCGTACACCTCGCTGGTGGACGCCTGCAGGATCCGCGCCCCCAGCCGCTTGGCCAACCCGAGCATGTTGATCGCTCCGTGCACGGAGGTCTTGGTGGTCTGCACCGGATCGTGCTGGTAATGCACCGGCGATGCCGGGCAGGCCAGATTGAAGATCCGGTCCACCTCCACGTACAGCGGAAAGGTGACGTCGTGGCGCATCAGTTCGAAGTCGGGCCGGCCCAGCAGGTGGGCGACATTGCGCTTGGCTCCGGTAAAGAAATTGTCCACGCAAAGCACGTCGTGCCCGGCAGCGACCAAGCGGTCGCAAAGATGCGAGCCGAGGAAACCGGCGCCGCCGGTGACGAGGATTCGGTTCATTGAAAAGCCTTGAATGGAGGCCAGCCCTGGCCGAAGCACCCCTGTCGATCCGGAAATTCTGTCATGCGTCCCAAGTCATGAAGTTGACCACGAACACCGGTGGACATGTCCGATTCAGTCAGGAGCCGAGGTCCTGGCCCTGTAGAATCCGCGCATGCGCACCCTTCCCCTTACCCTGGTCGTCATCACCCACAACGAGGCGCATACCATCGCCCGCTGCCTGGATTCGGTCCCGTTCGCGGCGGAAAAGCTGGTGATCGATTCCGGCAGCGAAGACGATACCGTGGCGATCGCGAAAGCACACGGCGCCCGTGTCGTCCACCAGGACTGGCTGGGTTTCGGCCCACAGCGCAACTTCGCCACCGGCCAATGCTCGCATGACTGGATCCTCGCGCTGGATGCCGACGAGTCGCTCTCGCCGCAACTGGTTACCGAAATGGAACGCGAGTTGCCCACCTTGATGGCCGGCGACGCTTCCGCCGCGTGGCTGCGCCGACGCACCGTCTACATGGGCCGGCCGATGCGCTGGTACCGGCCGAGCGTCGGCGAGAAGCTGGCCCGGCTATACCACCGCGACCGCGCCCGCTGGACCGATGCCCGCGTGCACGAGTCGCTGCGCTTCGAGGGCCGCGCACCGATCTTCTCGGCTCCGTTCGACCACGCCAACAACCCGACCCTGCCGCACAAGCAGCTCAAGGTGCTGCGCTACGCCGAGCTGAAATGCCGCGACTGGCTGGAGAAAGGCAAGCCGGTGCGGATGTGGCAGGCACCGTTCGTCTACCTGCTGGCCTTCCTCAAGGACTACGTGTTCCGGCTGGCCATGCTGGACGGCTGGCGCGGCTTCCTGATCGCCCAGACCGCGGCCAGCTACGCGCTCTACAAGCGCATGCGCTACTACGAGATGCGCCACAACCCCGCCTCGGTGGCCGAGGCGGAGGCGGCGCTGAAGCGCCACGGCATCGACCGCTGAGCCCACGGATCGGCAAGCCGGACGCCACGCCTTAAGCTACGCGTCCTGATTCATCGGCCGGACCCGCCATGCCCAAGCATTACCTCCTCTACGGTTCCGAACGCTACGCGCTGGCGATCCTGCGCCCGCTGCAGGCGGCGATCCGCGCCCGCGGCGACGAAACAGCCTGGTTCTTCGACGGCCCGGGCGCCGAGGATCTGGTCGAGGGCGAGCGCCTGCTGAGTGTGGAAGAGGTGCGTCGCTGGAAGCCGATCGCCGTGCTCACCCCGGGCAACCACCTTCCGCACTTTTTCCCGGGCGTGAAGGTCGAGGTGTTCCACGGCTTCGACGCCGGCAAGCCGCGCCACATCTACATCCGCGGCTTCTTCGACCTGTACTGCACCACCGGCCCGCGCGACACCGCGCAGTTCCGGGCGCTGGCCGACCAGCTCGGGCATTTCAGCGTGACCGAGACCGGCTGGCCCAAGCTCGACCCGTTCATGCGCCAGATCGCCGGCCCGCTGCCACCGGTGGGCACGCCGCCGGTGATCCTCTACCACTCCACGTTCTCACCCTCGTGGAGCGCCGCCGAGACGCTGTACGAGGAAGTCAGGCGCCTGTCGCGCGACGGCCGCTGGCGCTGGATCGTCACCTTCCACCCGAAGATGGACCCGGAAACCCGCGCCAGGTACAAGGCGCTCCAGAACGAGCACCTGCGCTTCGCCGAGGACGACAACATCCTCGACCTGTTTTCTCAAGTCGACATGATGTGCTCGGACACCTCGTCCGCGCTCAACGAGTTCCTGCTCACCGGCAAGCCGGTGGTCACCTTCAGGAACCGCCGGCCGGGGCCGCAGCTGATCGATATCGATCGGGTCGAGGACTTCGAGCCGGCGATCGAGCGCGCCCTGGCCCGGCCGCCGGAGCTGATGCAGGCGATCCGCGACTACGCGGACGCGATCCATCCCTACCGCGACGGCCGCTCCAGCGAACGGGTGCTGGACGCCATCGATGCCTTCATCGCCAAGGGCGGCCGCAACCGCAAACCCAAGCCGCTGAACCTGTGGCGCAAGCTCAAGCTGCGCCGCCGTATCGGCTACTGGGGGACGGCGCGCACCCGCTGAGGCGGCAAGCGAGCGCGCGGCGGCTAGAATGCTGGCCGATTCCCCGTCGAGGTCCGCCGTGACGTCCAACGCCTACCGCCGCACCGAACACCTGCGCGCCCTGTGGCCGTGGCTGCCGCTATGGAGTGCGGCCGCGTTGCTGGCGATCTTCGCGCATGGGCCGACGCCGCTGTTCTCCACCCGCACCCTCGCGGTGGCCTGGGAAATGTGGCAGGGCCACCACTGGCTGGTGCCCACCATGAACGGCGAGCCCTACAGCGAGAAGGCACCGCTGCTGTTCTGGATGATCCACGCCGGCTGGGCCGTGTTCGGCGTCAACGACGTGTGGCCGCGCGTGCTGGAAGTGGGCTTCGGCGCCGCCCAGTTGGTGCTGGTGTCGATGATCGCCCGGCGCCTGTTCCCCGATCGGCCGTGGGTCGCCTCCGCCACCCCCTGGATGCTGCTGTCGCTGAGCTACGCGTTTCTGTTTGGCCTGCAGATCATGTACGACGTGCTGCTGGCAACCTGGACGCTGGCGACCCTGCTGTGCCTGCTGCCGACCGACCGGCGCACCGAGCCGCGCTGGTGGCTGTTCGGGCTGTGCATCGGCTTCGGCCTGCTGACCAAGGGCCCGGTGATGCTGCTGCATGTGGTGTTCCCGTGGCTGCTCGGCCCGTTATGGAACGACTGGGCACGCCAGCACCGCGCGCGCTGGTACGGCTTCGGCGCACTGGGCGTGTTGCTGGGCCTGGCAATGCTGCTGGCCTGGGCGGTTCCGGCCGGCTTCAGTGGCGGCGAGGCCTACCGCCAGCGGCTGTTCTTCACCCAGACCGCGGCGCGGGTGGTCGACGGCGTGGCCCCGGCGAACGACCTGCAGAGCCATGCCCGCCCGGTATGGTGGTATCTGCTGGCCGTGCCGGTGCTGATGTTCCCACTCAGCGCCTGGCCGCGCGCGATCGCCGCGCTGGCGATGCTGCGCCGGCCGCTACCGGTCGGCGTGCGCTTTGCGCTGAGCTGGCTGGTACCGGCCTTCATCACCTTCTCGCTGGTCAGCGGCAAGCAGCTGTACTACCCGTTGCCCGAACTGGGAGGAGCCTGCCTGTTGCTGGCTGGCGCCGTCGCCTTGCTGCGAGAGCGTCATCCGCGCCTGGCCGGCACCGCCTGGCTGGGCACCTGGCCGCTCGCGCTGGGCGGCGCGCTGCTGGCGGTGTTCATGTTTGTCCTGCCGGACCTGGTCAACGGCGACCACCTGCACGGCGAGTGGTTCGACGAGGCAATCGGCTATAGCCGCTACTTCTCGGTGCTGTTCCTGCTGCTCGGCGGACTGCTGTTGCTGCGCGGCCGCGGCGAGATGCGCCGGATGGCGACTGCCGGCCTGGTCGGCACGCTGGCGCTCAATGCGCTGTTCACCCTGACCGCCTGGCACAAATACGACCTCACGCCGGCGAACCAGTTGCTGGCCGCGGCACAGGCCCGGCATCGCCCGATCGGCTATTTCGGCTCCTATGACGGGCAGTTCCACTTCGCTGCGCGGCTGACCCGCCCGATTGCCGAGATGCATACCCCTGCGCAGATCGCCGCCTTCGCACAAGCGCATCCAGACGCAGTGGTCGTGACCCATCCGGGCAAGCTGACCGACGACGACCGCCGCTACGCCCTGCTGGTGCAGCCGTTCCGCTCATCCTGGATCGTGATCTGGTCCGCTCCTTCCCTGGCCGACGAGCAGGCCGGTCGACGCCCGCCGGAGCCGGTCGCGCCCACGCTGGTGTATCCGGCCACGCCGCGCCCATGAACGCCGGGCGTATCCAGGCGCTGCGTGCCCAGTGCGGCGGCCCCCGGGATGGGGCGCTGCTGCGCTTCTCGCTCGGAATGGCCCTGCTGGACGCCGGCGACGCCACCGCCGCCCGCACGGAACTGGAGCGTGCGACTGCCTTGGACCCGGGCTATTCCGCGGCATGGAAGCTGTTGGGCAAGGCCTGCATGGAGGCCGGTGACGCCACGGCCGCGGCCACGGCCTGGCGACACGGCATCGCCGCCGCCGAGGCACGCGGCGACGAGCAGGCAAGGAAGGAGATGACCGTGTTCCTGCGTCGGATCGAGCGCCCGGCGGGCTGAACCGATCAGTCCACCGCCACCCGGCCGGGGCCGTCATAGGGGCTGATCAGGCCATCGGCCGAATAGCGCTTGTATTGCCACTGGTATTGGGTGAATGCCCGCTCCACGCAATCCTCCACCCCGCGATTGAGCGCGGCACAGGCCGCAGCGGGATCGGCGTCCGCCAGTCCGGGTGGCGCCGGCAGCAGATGGATCCTGAAGCCCTGCCCGTGTGGCAGGCGCTCGGCGAACGCGAACAGTACCGTTGCCCCGGTACGTGCGGCGAGCCGTGGCAGCAGCACCATGGTCAGTGCATCGCGGCCGAAGAACGGGGCGATTTCGCCTTCGCCGGCACGTGGTTTCTGGTCCGGCAGGATGCCGACCGTGCCGCCAGCAGCGAGCCGCTTGTACAGCGTGCGCACCCCGGCGCCCTCGGCGCGCACCTGCTCGGGGGCGAGGGCACCGCGCACCCTGCGTAGCAGTTGCTCGACCGCAGCGATCCTGGGCGGGCGATACAGGATCGCCATCGGCGTGCGGTTGCACAGCCAGTAGTTGAGCAATTCCCAGCAACCCAGGTGCGGCGCGGCGATGATCACGCCCTTGCCCGACGCCAGCGCGGCGTCGAACAGCTCGCTCCCGCGCACCTCGCGGATCAGCGCCAATGCACGCGGCGCGCCGCTGCCCCAGACCTTGATGATCTCGGTGACCGACTTGCCCGCCTCGATCATCGCGCCCCGCAGCAACGTACGACGCGCCTCCGGCGACAGGCTTGGCCGGGTGACCGCGAGGTTCACCGCGACGACGTCCGCGGTGCGCGCGCCGCGCCACAGCATCAACCGCCCGATCAGGGCACCAACGCCGTGCAGCACGCGCAACGGCAACAACGCCAGCAGGCGCAACAGGAGGTAGAGCAGGTAGATGTCCGCGCGCATCCGATCAGTGTAGTGGAGGCCCCCGCTCTCCGCTGCCGACGCACACGCGTTCGCGCTAAGCTCGCCCGACCCTCCCGGGAACCATGCATGATCGCCTTGATCCAGCGCGTCGCCGGCGCGCACGTGACCGTCGACCACGAGATCGTGGGGGCCATCGGCCATGGCCTGCTGGCGCTGGTAGCCGTCCAGCCCGAAGACGGCGAGCAGCAGACCCGGCGCATGCTCGAGCGACTGCTCGGCTACCGCGTGTTCGCGGACTCTGCCGGGCGGATGAACCTGTCACTGGCCGATACCGGCGGCGGCCTGCTGCTGGTCAGTCAGTTCACCCTGGCGGCCGACACCCGCAAGGGAATGCGCCCCAGCTTCACCAGCGCGGCGCCGCCCGAACATGGCCGCCGCTGGTTCGACCACCTGGTCGAGATCGCCCGCGCCGCGCATCCGGGGGTGGAAACCGGCCGCTTCGGCGCCCATATGCAGGTGCATCTGGTCAACGACGGCCCGGTCACTTTCTGGCTGGAGAGCTGATGGCCCGGAACTCCCGTGGACCTTCGCAATCGCCTTGTCTGGCGCGATTCTTGCTGCCCACGACCCTTCCTTTTCTTCCTTGAAAACTGGTCAAAAAAGCGCCACATCGCTATACTGATCGGTTCCTGCATCCGCGGCGGTAGGTATGAACAGCAAAGCTCCTGAGCAACAGTCCGAAATCAAGGCGCTCATCTCCAAGGGTCTGGAGCAGGGCTACCTGACCTATGCCGAGATCAACGACCACCTGCCCGACGACATCGTC
>JABLTH010044657.1_pt1 | contig 34643 bp, 37 predicted proteins | sample 7875711 | NCBI WGS metagenome assembly JABLTH01 (sample SAMN14941262, study PRJNA633318) | bioreactor metagenome | isolation source: bioreactor | place: China | collected 2019-03-05 | reverse complement strand
GGTCTACTACCTGGCGGTCGACCCGGCCCAGCAGCGCCTGGGCTGGGGCCGCGCACTGATGGCGCGCGCCGAGCAATTGCTGGTCGAGCGCGGCTGCCCCAAGATCAACCTGCTGGTACGCAAGGGCAACGACGCGGTGCTCGGCTTCTACGACAGCCTGGGCTATGCGCAGGACGAGGCGGTCAGCCTCGGCAAGCGGCTGATCCCGGACCTCTGAGGCGCCCCCGGGGGCCTGCCGGGACGCTCGACGCCGGCTGCCGCGCCTCGTAGGCTGGTAGGATGACAGGGGCCACCGCGAGACCGCCATGTTCCGCATCCTCGGCATCGACCACCTGGTTCTGCGCAGCGCCGACGTGCCGGCGATGCTGCGTTTCTACGTCGGCGTGCTCGGCTGCACCGTCGAGCGCGAGCAGGCCGCGCTCGGCCTGACCCAGCTGCGCGCCGGCTGCGCCCTGATCGACCTGGTCGCGCTGGACGGCCCCCTCGGGCGCGCCGGCGGCGCCGGACCCGGCGCGCAGGGCCGCAACCTGGATCACTTCTGCCTGCGCATCGACCCGTTCGACAGTGCCAGCCTGTCGGCGTGGCTGCGCGGGCTCGGTATCGAGCCGGGCCCCCCCGAGATGCGCTACGGCGCGGAAGGCCTCGGATTCTCCCTCTACGTGCGCGATCCCGACGGCAATGTGGTGGAACTCAAGGGTCCGGCGCAGCCGCCCGGGGCGAAGCCGGACGGCATGGGCGCCTGACACGCGCCACCGGAAGGCGGCGGCACCCCGTGCCGTGCACGCCACAATCGCCGCCAGCCAACGCGCACCGCCGCTACAATCGACGCTGGCAGGCCGCCGCAGCGGGTCCCCCGAGCCATCCCCGCGCGCGCCCGCTTCCCGACACCCGCACTCCAGCGAGGAAGCCCGCGCCGCCGGCCACCGGCCAGCGTCCGCGTGCCCGCGCGCACCATGACACAACAAGAACACCACACACCTTCCGGCCGGCATGCCGCACCAGCCGACCATAGTGGCAGCGCCCTGCGCAAGCTGGTCTGGGCCCTCGGCATCACCGAGGTGATTTCCTGGGGCACGCTGTACTTCAGTTTCACCGTCTTCATCGGGCCGATGAGCCAGGCCCTGGGCTATTCCAAGCCCTTCCTCGCCGGCGGCTTCTCGCTAGGCCTGCTGGTCTGGGCCCTGTGCTCCTTCGCCGTGGGGCGCCTGCTGGACCGCGTGCCGGCACGCCGCGTGATGTGCGCGGGCTCGCTGCTGGCCGGCGCCGGCATGCTGCTGTGGGCCTGGTCGCCGTCGCCGGCCGCCTTCCTGCTGACCTGGCTGCCGCTCGGCCTGGCGATGTCGAGCACGCTGTATGAGCCGGCCTTCCTGGTGCTGCGCCAGGCCTTCGGCGACGGCTACCAGAAACCCATCCTCAGCCTCACGCTGATCGCCGGCTTCTCCAGCACGATCTTCGTGCCGCTGGCGCAATGGCTGGTGCTGCATCTCGGCTGGCAGCCGACCCTGCTGGTCTTCGCCGCCCTCAACCTGCTGGTCTGCGCCCCGCTGCACGCGCGCCTGCGCTATGCCATCCACCCGAGCTATGCCGCCCCCGCCTCGCCGTTGCCGGAAGGCGCAGCGGGTGCCGGCATCGCCCGCGCCACGCTGCGCCAGCCGGTATTCTGGGCCGTAGTGGCGGCCTTCACGGCGACCGCCGTGATCGCCTCCCTGCTGGGGGCCCACCTGATCCCGATGCTGACCGAGAAGGGCATGCCGTTGTCGCAGCAGCTGATGGTGGCCGCGCTGATCGGACCGGCCCAGGTGGTGGGCCGCACCGTGATGATGCGCCTGCCGGTCAGTCATCCGGTGCGCCTGTCGATGCCTGTCTACGCGGTGATGGCGCTCGGCCTGCTGGGCTTCGCCCTGGGCGCGGGCGGCTGGCTGATGCTGGCCGCCGTCATCTACGGCTGCGCCAACGGCGTCAACACCATGCTGCGCGCGATGGCCATGCCGGAACTGATCTCGCGCCATCACTACGCCACGCTCAACGGCCTGATGATGACACCGGTGCTGCTGATGCAGGCCGCAGCGCCCTGGTTCGGCGCCCTGCTGTGGCGCGCCGCCGGTGGCTACTGGCTGATGCTGTGGCTGATGGTGGCATTGGCGCTGGCGGCGCTGGCCGCCTTCGCCTTCGCGCTGCAGCAGCGCGGCCTGCTGCGCACCGGTGCGGCACCGGCCTGAGCCGCCAGCGGCCGCGGGCGCGGCGCACGCGCGTCACGCGGCTGTGCGACCATGCGGGTCTCGCGCAGGCGGCGCGCCGGAACGGTCCGGCGCGCCACGCATGCGCCGCCGCCATCCGCATGTCCGATCCACATCACAGCCGGCCCTTGCCGGAACTTCCCGCGAGCCCGGTGCCCGCCGCCATGCCTGCCATGGCCGCCACCCGGCGGGTGGAACACGCTGCCTACGCCACCATGGCGCTGTTCTTCGTCAACGGCGCCACCTTCGCCACCTGGGGCGTCCATATCCCTACCATCAAGGCCCGCTTCGGCCTGTCCGATGCCGCGCTGTCGCTGGCCATGCTGGCGGTGGCCGGCGGCGCGATCGCGGCAATGGGGCCGGTCGGCCGCTGGGTGGCGCGCGTGGGCAGCGCGCGCGCCTCGCTGGCCAGCGGTGCGGCCTATGCCCTCGCCACCGCCCTGCTGCTGGCCATGCCGGATTTCCTGCTGCTGGTGCCGGCACTGCTGGCCTTCGGCATGGCCAATGCCGCATTCGACGTCGCCATGAACGCGCAGGCGGCCACGGTGGAAGCCAGCCGCAGCCGTCCCATCATGTCGCGCCTGCACGGCATGTTCAGCCTGGGCGGCATGGCGGGGGCGTCCTTCGGCGGGCTGATGCTGTCGCTGGGCGTGCCGCCGCTTGCGCACGCCGCCCTGATCGCGCTGATGACCGCGGCCACCTCGCTGTGCGCCGCGCCGCGGCTGCTGGACGACCATCCGGTGGCGCCGGCGCAGGCCGGTCACCACCACACCGGCCGTGTGTTGTGGCTGCTGGGTCTGATGGCCTTCCTGGGCCTGATCGGCGAGGGCGCCATGTATGACTGGACCAGCGTCTACATGCGCGAGGTCGCGGCGGCGCCGGCCGACTGGTCCGGCTTCGGCTACGCCGCCTTCTCGGCCGGCATGGCCTGCGGACGCTTCGGTGGCGACTGGCTGCGGGCGCGCTGGTCGGACCCGGCCACGCTGCGCGCCAGCGCCTGGCTGGCCTTCGGCGGCATCGGGCTGGCCCTGCTGCTGCCGTCACCGGCGTGCGCCCTGCTCGGCTTCACGCTGATGGGACTGGGCACCGCGAACATGGTGCCGATCTTCTTCATGGCCGCCTCGCAGCTGCCGGGCGTGGCGCCCGCCGAGGCCATCGCACGGGTGGCGCGCTTCGCCTACACCGGCCTGCTGCTCGGGCCGGTCCTGATCGGCGGCGTGGCGCATCTCGCCAGCCTGCGCCACGGCCTGGCCGTGGTCGCGCTGACCATGGGCTGGATCGCCCTGGCCGGCGTGCGCGTCGCCCGCCCCTACCTGCTGCGAGGCGAACGCTAGGTAGCCAGCAGCCGGGAATCAGGCTGCTGCGGGCTGCCGTTGCGGCGTGCCCAGGCCGTCGAAGACGAAGCTGTCCATGGCGAGCACGCCGTAGGTGACCTCGTCGGCCACGCGCGCAGCCTGGACGTGGGCGGATGCGCCCGCGGACGCATCGCGCGGGCCCAGCGCGGCGCCCAGCGCCACGTAGAAGGGCAGCAGGTGCTCGTCGGTCGGGTGGGCACGGCGCGCGTACGGCGCCTGCGCCCGGTAGTCGGCCAGCCGCGCGGTGTCGCCGGTGGCCAGCGTTTCATCGAGCGCCTCCAGCATCCAGCCGCGGAAGGCCTCGACATAGGGCTCCGGCGCCGGACCGTGCTGCGTGCGGTGGCCGCCGCTGCCGAACACATCCTGCAGGTTGTGGGTGAAGCTGCCCGAGCCGATCACCAGTACGCCCTCGTCGCGCAGCGGCGCCAGTGCGCGGCCGATCTCGATCTGCGTGGCGGGCGGCAGGTAGGGATTCAGCGCCAGTTGCACGACCGGCACGTCGGCAGCGGGAAACAGGTGGCGCAGCGGCAGCCAGGCACCGTGGTCGAGCGGACGGTCCTCGTCCTCGGCGACGAAAGCCGCGCCCGGAATCGCCGCCGCTTCCACCAGTTCCTTGACACGCGCGGCCAGTGCCGGCGCGCCGGGCGCATCGTAGCGCAGCGCGTAGAGCTCGCGCGGGAAGCCGCCGAAGTCGTGCCACGCTTCCTGGCGCTCGCGCGTGCTGACCGCCAGCGTGCTGTAAATCCAGTGCGCCGAGATGACCAGCACGGCGCACGGCGGCGAGCGGCGCAGCTGGTCGCCGAGGGCGTCGAATGCCGCGCCGGTCGGGCCGGGGTCGAGCGCCAGCATGGGAGAACCGTGCGAGAGGTAAAGCGAGGGAAGCATGGCGTCTGTCCTTGGAATCTTCTCTTCAAATGCTTTGTGTGGCTGCATACAAGTTTGGCAAAGAAGAGCAGATCGCACGGTCAAGCGATACGGACACCTCGCTCAATAATTTTGAATCGATTGGCGCAAGCTGCCGCCAGCGTCCCTGCGCCGTCGCCGCGCGCACGGTGCGGTGGCGGCGGACGTGGCGCCTCCGCATCACGTCCGGTGCCGCACCAGGCCGCGGCCCGGCCCCGCTGCGCGGCTGGCGCAATCGGCCTATGATGCAGTCAGGGCCGCCTGCGGCGGCCGCCGATACGGCGCCCGGCGCGCCGGCAGGAGAACAACGTGGCGAAGCGGACCCCACCCTGGCTCAAGTTGCCCCTGGCGCATTGGTGGCAGCCGGGACTGTTCGCCAGCCTGCCTGCGGTGGCGCTGTGGACCATCGCGCGACTGCCGGCCGACCTGCTGGCTGCGCTCGGCGGCAGCACGCTGTCCGCGCTGCTCAACCATGCGGGCGACACGCTGTTCGTGGCGGGCTGGCTGCTTTCAGGCCTGCGCCTTTGGACAAGCCGCCGGCGCCCCGCCGCCGAGGACGGGCGCCGGCGCGAAGCGCCGCCCGCGGCGCCGTCGCGCCACCGCGCCGGCTGAGACGGCCCGGCTTCCCGACCTCGCCCCTGGCCTCGCACCCCGCACCCCGCACCGCACCTGCCCGCCGGCCGAAGCCGTCCGCGCCGCTCCCGCCATGTGACGGCTGCGCCGGATCGCTTAATATTCCAGGCAGGTGGCCGCGAGGCCCCTGGTTTTCTTCATCGCAGCACACCACAACAACATCATGCAAGGCACTGCCTACCCAACCCAACAAGTCTCGCCCGCCCATCGGCGCAAGGCCATCCTGGCGGCCACCATCGGCAACGGCCTGGAGTGGTTCGATTTCACCGTCTACAGCTTCTTCGCCGTCATCATCGCCAAGCTGTTCTTTCCCACCGGCAATGACCTGACCTCCTTCCTGCTGACCGTGGCGACCTTCGGCGTGGGCTTCTTCATGCGGCCGGTCGGCGCCATCGTGCTGGGCGTCTACGCCGACCGCGTCGGCCGCAAGGCTGCGCTGACCCTGACCATCCTGCTGATGGCGCTGGGCACGGCCATCATCGGCCTGGCACCCACCTATGACCAGATCGGCATGTGGGCCCCGGCGCTGATCGTGCTGGCCCGCCTGATCCAGGGCTTCTCCGCCGGCGGCGAGGTCGGCGGCGCGACCGCCTTCCTGATCGAGAATTCGCCCGATGCCAAGCGCGGCCTCTACGCCAGCTGGCAGCAGGCCAGCCAGGGCATCTCCTTCATGCTGGGCGCGGCCATGGGCGCGCTGGTCATCAATGGCCTGGAGCCGGCACAGGTAGATGCCTGGGGCTGGCGCATCCCCTTCCTGTTCGGCCTGCTGATCGGTCCGGTCGGCATGTATATCCGCTCCCACCTGGAAGAGCCGCCCGCCTTCCAGCAGCAGCGCGCCGAGCGCCAGGCCGCCAAGGTCAAGTTCTCGCCGCTGTCGCAGGTGCTGCGCGACCATCCGCGCGAGGTCGTGGCCGGGCTGGGCGTGACCATCCTGTGGACGGTCTGCACCTATGTGCTGGTGTTCTACATGCCGTCCTACGCCAAGCAGCAGCTGGGCCTGCCGCTGGGCGCGACCTTCAACTCGACCGCCCTGTGCGGCGCCATCATCCTGGTGCTGTGCCCGGTGATGGGTACCCTGTCCGACCGCATCGGCCGCAAGCGCATGCTGGGCGTGGTGGCGCTGGCGATCGGCGTGCTCGCCTACCCGCTGTTCCACTGGCTCAACCTGAGCCCGACCTCGCAGACCCTGCTGCAGGTACAGGTCGTGCTGGGCGTGCTGCTGGCAGCCTTCACCGGTCCCGCGCCGGCGGTGCTGGCCGAGCAGTTCCCGACCGAGGTGCGCTCCACCGGCCTGTCGCTGGCTTACAACTTCGCGGTCACCATCTTCGGCGGCTTCGCCCCGCTGATCGTGACGTGGCTGATCGAGTCCAGCGGCAACAAGCTGGCCCCCGCCTTCTACGTGATCGCGGCCGCCATCGCCAGCTTCATCGCGCTGCTCTTCATGCACGACCGCACCGGCAAGCCGCTGGCCTGAACGCCCGCGCCCCGGCCTTTGCCCAAAGCCAGCCATGCGCTGGCTTTTTTGTTGCCGCGATTCCTGGCGCGGTCCTTGGCATGATCGCGGCGCGGCCGGTGATGCCTGCGCCGCTGCCTGCGGCTACCATGGAAGGCCTGCCAGGAGACGAGCGACCATGAACCAGGACAAGACCCCACCGGCACCGCAACGCTGCGGCTGGTGCGGAACCCTAGAGGACTACTGCCACTACCACGACCACGAATGGGGCTTCCCCGTGGACGACGACCGCCGGCTGTTCGAGAAGCTGTGCCTGGAAGGCTTCCAGGCCGGCCTGAGCTGGCTGACCATCCTGCGCAAGCGCGAGGCCTTCCGCCGCGCCTTCGCCGATTTCGACATCGACAAGATGGCCCGCTTCGGCGAGCGCGACATCCAGCGCTTGCTGGGCGACGCCGGCATCGTGCGCCACCGCGGCAAGATCGAGGCGGCCATCAACAATGCCCAGCGTGCGCGCGAGCTGCTGGAAAGCGAATCCTCGCTGGCTGCATATTTCTGGCGTTTCGAGCCGGACCCGGCCAGCCGCCCGGACCGGCTCACTCCGGAGGTGCTGCGTGCCATGACCACCTCGCCCGAGGCCACCGCCCTGTCCAAGGACCTGAAGCGGCGCGGCTGGCGCTTCGTCGGGCCCACCACCATGTACGCGCTGATGCAAGCGATGGGGCTGGTCAACGATCACCAGGAGGGCTGTGCCGCCGGCGAGGCGGTTCGGCGGGCGCGCAAGGCCTTCAAGGTGCCGAAGTAAACCGGGGTAAACGTCCGGCAGCAGTACATCGCGTAAACCGGCGGCGATGCGCGGGCCAGAACGAAGCCAGGACGCTGAACGTATACGCCGCCGCGCTCCCCGCGCGAGCGGGCCGCAGCAAGACAGATCCTGCCTGCGCCGGCGTATACGGCAACGATCTCTCGTCTGGTTTCAATATTGTTTACGTATACAAAAATAGTAGTAGTAGGTAAACGGCACCCATTGCCGTGGATAAGCCACCTTTTTTGTTTCAATTCAATGACTTGAGTGATCGATAAGTGCTAGGAGCAAAGGCGGGTAAACGCTGATAAGTCTTGCGGATACGGAAGGGCGGCAGGTATACGTGGGGAGTTCTCCGTATACGCCCCACAAGGCGCCCCCAGGCAGGGCACAACTTGTCCAGCGGCTTATCCCCAGCCTGGCGGGGCATCTATCCACAGCCTGCCTGGATGCGGGGTGGCGGTGCGGCGGGCGGGGTATACGGCGGTTGGGGGCATCGCGATGCAGCAGAATGCAGCGAGTGCTGCGCGACGAAGAGGCGCGACAAAGAAAAAAGCCCGCCGATGTTGCCATCGGCGGGCTTCTGGTGCTGGCGGAGTGGACGGGGCTCGAACCCGCGACCCCCGGCGTGACAGGCCGGTATTCTAACCAACTGAACTACCACTCCCTGGCGCGGTGGCTCTCGCCACCGCCGCCACGCGCAAACCGCCTGTTGGCGGCCCGCGCGGATTTGGCGTCCCCTAGGGGATTCGAACCCCTGTACTCACCGTGAAAGGGTGATGTCCTAGGCCTCTAGACGAAGGGGACAGGAACCAGGTCATCGACGCGTTTCGCGCTGTGTTGCGTTTTGCGTCGCGAGGGGCGCGATTGTAACGCGACCTTTTGCGATTGTGAAGCCCCCATGCCCAGGTTTTTGCAGAGACCATGGAAATGCGCCGTACGAGCGGATGCAAACCGGGCCGGGCGCCGCTCAATTCCCTGCCGGCATGCTGTGCGGAAAGCGTCGTGCGCCGGCCTCCAGCGGCAAGCGCAGGGCATTGGTCAGGTAGCGGACGGTGCGATAGGAACCGGCCAGCATCAGCAACGCCAGCATGGCCTCCTCGCTGTAGCGGGTACGCAGGCGCGCCCACAGCGCGTCGTCCACATCGCAGTCGCGATGCAGCGCGTCACACAAGCGGATCAGGTCGGCTTCCTCGGGCAGCCAGCAGGCATCGCCGGGGCCGCCGCGCGCCGCGCAACGGCTCGACCACGATGGCTCGGTCTATGTGCTGACGGCGCGCTGCGTCGAACTGCTGGAGCTGATGCTGCCGCTCAATGCCTGGGCGCAGCGTTGGGCGAGCGATATCGAGGCGGGAGAGGATCGGCCATGAGGCGGTCACGGGTCTTGCCGGGCCTTCGCCGTCGCGGCGGTGGGAGAGCGTGCGTGGGGATGGTCGCGCGCGCGGCCATCCGCGCTGCGCAGCGGGCGCATGCCGCCCGAATGCCGCCCGAATGCCGCCGGGCCTGCCGGCAGAAACGACAACGCCCCGGAACACAGCGTGTTCCGGGGCGTTGAAGGAAATCCTGGTGGACCGAAGGAGGATCGAACTCCCGACCTCTGCATTGCGAACGCAGCGCTCTCCCAGCTGAGCTATCGGCCCGTAGCGAAGGATTGTAGCGCAAGTTTCCGACAGCATTCAAGCCGGCCGCCGCCGGCATGCGCTCAGGCCGCCATGCCGGGGTTGCCGTCCATGCCGAGCACGCGCGGCACGTTGAGCGGGCGGGCATCGACCTCGCGCTGGCCGCGCAGCCAGTCGGCCATCACGTCCCAGACCGGGCGGCCGCCGGCCTGGCGCGCTTCCTCGGCCACCGGCGCCCAGCCCGCCACCTTGTAGGTCTTGCCGGCCTCGAGCGGCCGGCCATCGAGGCGCATGTCGCGGATGCGCTTGCCCATCGGCGCATTGGGCTCGATGGCGTACTGCAGGCCGCCCACGCGCACCATGTCGCCGCCTTGCTGGTAGTAGGGGTCGGGGTTGAACAGGTTGTCGGCCACGTCTTCCAGGATGGTCTTGATGGTCTCCCCGCTCATCGGTGTCACCGTGGTGTAGGGGTAGGTGATGGCGGTCTGGTCCATCAGGTGTTCCATCGTGATGGCCTCGCCGGGCAGCAGGCTGGTGCCCCAGCGGAAGCCCGGCGAGAAGGCGATCTGGGCATCCTGCATCTGCATCAGGCCGTCCAGGATCAGCTGGTCGAAGGTGCCGTTGAAATTGCCGCGCCGGTACAGCAGGCCGCGGTTGATCGCCAGCACTTCGCCCAGCTTCGCTTCGTAGGGCGCGCGCAGCTTGCCGATCAGGGCTTCCATGGCGGGATCGGCCGGCAGCGCATCGGAGAAGACCGGCAGCAGGCGGTAGCGGAAATCCCGTACGCGCTTGCCCTGCACGTCGAAGTCGAGCACGCCCAGGAACTTGCCGTTGGAGCCGGCATTGGTGACCAGGGTGACGCCGCCCGGGTTCTTGACCTGCACCGGCGCCGGCACGCCGTCGTGCGTATGGCCGCCGAGGATGGCGTCGAGGCCGCGTACGCGCGAGGCCAGCTTCAGGTCGACGTCCATGCCGTTGTGCGACAGCAGCACCACGGCGGCGGCGCCCTTGGCGCGCGCTTCGTCGATGACCTGCTGCAGGTTCTCTTCCTGGATGCCGAAGGTCCAGTCGGGCACCAGGTAGCGCGGGTTGGCGATCGGCGTATAGGGGAAGGCCTGGCCGATGATGGCGACCGGCACGCCGTTGATCTCGCGCATCACGTAGGCATCGAAGACCGGGTCGCCGAAGTCGTTGGTCTTGATGTTCTGCGCGAGGAACGACACCTTGCCCTTGAAGTCGCCTTCGACGATCTCCTTGACGCGCTCGGCGCCGAGCGTCATTTCCCAGTGCGGCGTCATCACGTCGACGCCCAGCGCCAGCGCCGCCTCGACCATGTCCTGCCCGCGCGTCCACAGGGCCGTGGCCGAGCCCTGCCAGGTATCGCCGCCGTCGAGCAGCAGCGCGCCGGGACGCCCGGCCTTGAGTTGCTTGACCAGCGTGGCCAGGTGGGCGAAGCCGCCGACCTTGCCGTAGCGCCGCGCGGCTTGCGCGAAGTCGAGACAGGTGAAGGCGTAGGCCTGCGCGCTGCCGGGCGCGATGCCGTAGTGGCGCAGCATGGCCGCGCCGACCAGGTGCGGCGGCTTGCCGGCGTAGTCGCCGATACCGAGATTGACGTCCGGCTCGCGGAAATGGACCGGGCGCAGCTGGGCGTGGCAGTCGGTGAAGTGCAGCAGGTGGACGTTGCCGAAGCGCGGCAGCGCGTAGAGATCGCGCAGTTGCTGCGCGGCCTCGGCCTCGCGCGCGGGAAAGGTCATGCCGGCGGCGCCGGCCACGGCCAGCACCTGCAGGAACTCGCGTCGGTTCATCGTCTCTTCCTGTAGCAGGGCCGCCGCGTCCGGACCAAGCCGGGCGCGGCAGCGCATGTCGTGCCGCTGCGCAGTGCGCACGCGGTCCTGTCGTGTCGTTGTGTTGTCGTGTTGCCGTCTTCTTGTGCCGCCGGGCCGGCCCGCCGTGCCCAGCGCGCGGCAGGCCACCGGAAGGGGAGCGGCCTCAGGGCCGCGCGTACCTGGCCAGCGCCGCCACGTCGTCGTCCAGCATTTCGCCCACCTCCTTCTGCACCACGCGCCCGTGCGCATCGAGCACGTAGAGCTCGGGCAGGCCCTTGCGCGGCCCGACGACGGCGCGCAGCGCCGGCGTCTCGAGTGCCGCGGGGAAGGTGTAGCCGTGCTTCTTCAGGTAGGCGGCCGCTTCGGCCGGCGTCTTGTCGATGCTGATCGCCAGTACCTGCAGCGGCGTGCCGCGGGTCGCGTCGTAGAGCTTCTGCAGGCGGGGATTCTGCAGCGCGCAGAACGGGCACCAGGAGGCCCACACCTCGATCACCACGGGCTTGCCGGCCCACTGCGAGGCGGGCACGGTGCGGCCGTCCAGCAACTGCAGCGCCGGCAGGCGCACGGTGTCGCCGACCTCGAGCGCCAGTGCCGCGCCGGCCTGCAGCAGCGCCAGCGCCGCGGCGCCGCCGGCGAGCGCGCGGCGCAAACCCGCCGCGCGCGGCGACGGCGGGCGCTTGGCGACGGGGGTGGGCATGGCCGTCATCGCCTTATTGGTTGACCGGCGAGGCCGGGTCCAGCAGCAACGCCATCACGTCGCGGATCTGCTGCTCGGTCAGGATGCCCTGGTGGCCGAAGCGCGGCATGTTGGAGCAGGCGGCGTAGGCGCTGGAATCCCAGATCTTGCCCCAGGTGTACTTGAGCACCGCCTCCGAATTGCCGCGCAGCTTGCCATACTGGTACAGCGAGGGCCCGATGTTGCCGAAGGAGATCTCGGCCTTGGTCAGCTGGTGGCAGGCGTAGCAGTTGCCGCCATTGGTGCCGCCGACCGGGTCGCTGAACTGCATGCCGCGGCCGTTCTGCGCGACCTTTTCGCCTTCCTTCCAGTCACCCAGCCAGGTCTTGTCGGCCGGGTACTTGACCTGCTTCAGCTCGGCGGCCTCGATTTTCCTGGCCACCTTTTCCGGCACCTTGCTGCGGTCCGGATACTGGCTGCAGGCCTGCTGCATGGTGTCCTGCTCCAGCACGCCGGCCACCGTGGCCGGTCCCTTGGAGCTGAACGACTGTTCGATCAGGTGCCGCATGTCGGCGTCGCTGACGGCGGGCGCGCGTGCGGCCTTGCCGTTGTCCTGCGCGTGCGCGGCCGTGCCCAGGCAGGCGGCGGCCACGATGGCGGCGGCGAATGCCGCGCGGTGGGTCTGATATGGCTTCATCTCGCGTCTCCCCTGCCTCAGCGTTTCATCGACGGGCCGTCGTAGGCGCCGCCGTTGGCGTTGCGCGCCAGGAACAGCGACAGCGCGGTGATCACGTCAGAGCCGTAGGCGGGCTCGGGGAAGCGCTGCTGGCGCAGGCAGTCGTAGAGACGGTGCTGCATGGTGCGTACCTCGCCCTGCGATACCCGGTAGGCCGGCCACGTGGTGTAGGCGGCCTGGGCGCCCTTCTGCGTCAGCAGGTTGGGCAGGTCCTGCAGCCGGATGCGCTGGCCGTCGACGGCATGGCAGGTGGCACAGGCGAAGTCATAGGCGCCGCCGCGGTAGAAGAACATCTTCTGCCCGAGTGCGTAGACCCGCTTCTCTTCCGGGTGCTTGAGCTGCACGTTCATTGGCAGGCCGCGCGATTCGGAGGTGATATAGGCCACCAGCCGCTCGATGTCGGACGACTTGCCCGGCGCCGAGAAGGGATTGCGCATGGCTTCGTCGCGTGTCAGGCCCTGCAGCGTCACGCGGCAGTAGGCCAGGCGCTGCTCCAGGTCCATCACCTTGCCGGTGTCGGGGAAGAAGCGCGGCAGCTCCGCATAGGCACCCTTGACCACACCCGGCCCCTTGCCCAGGTCGCACTGTTCCAGCGAGACGTTCCTGGGGCCGGCGGGCTTCTTCCACAGTTCCTCGCCGGCGGCCTCCCACAGTTCGGCGGGGTTGCCCTCGGCCAGCATCTGGCGGTACTTGGCGATTTCCGCGGCGGTGTTGTCCTGCGCACGCGCGGCGCCGGCCGCCAGCAAGGCCGCCGCCGCGGCGGCGAGCGCTGCCGCCGGCAGCAGCGAGGCTCGGATGTGTTTCATGGGGCTTCTCCTCGCGGTCGCGCCGGCTGGCACGCCGCTGCGTTCTTGTCCGTTCTTCCCTGCCGCCAGGCTCGATGGCTCAGGGCTTGATATAAGCGTAGCCTTCGTCGAACTGCAGGCGCGCCACTTCCACCACGCCGGCCGGCACCACCTTGGCCTCCATCAGCAGGCTCGTTTCCGAGATCCTGCGCGCCGCCAGCGTGTTGTGGCAGACGCGGAACTCGACGCCGTCCGAGGCCAGCGCGCTCACCGGCGCCTCGAAGGTATTGCCGCGCGCGTCGCGCGCGCCTTCGACGAGGAAGTCCACCCCGTAGCCGAAGGCCACCACCACGATCTTGGTGCCGGGCGCGCCGTTCAGGTGGTTGCGCAGGTTGGCCATGGCGCGCACCGCCTGGTCGATGCCTTCCGACAACTGGTAGACCACCTTGACCCGCCCGCCCTTGCGTCCTTCCGGGCCGGCCTGGGCCGAGGCCTTGGCCGCCAGGCCGATGGCGGCCAGGGCCGCCGTTGCTCGCATGAATGCTCGCCGCATGCTGTTCCTTTCACACCGACTCCCCCGCGCGACGGCGCGGGACCGGATGGCCGGCAGGAACTGAACCTTAGCAGACGGCGCCGAATCCCGCCGGCATGCCGCCGGGCCCGGCCGGATCAGGAAATGGTGGCCGAGTCGGTACGGCTGTCGTTGTGGTTGTCGACCCAGGTCACGGTGACCTTGTCGCCCTTGTTGCCGCCCTTGAACTTGAAGTTCAGGAACGGGTCCTTCGACACCGCCGGCCCGAACTGGGCGCGGAACACTTCCTTGCCATTGCACTGCGCCACCACGGTCTGGATATGCCAGGCCGGGATGGTCTTGCCGGACGCGTCCTTGCGCTGGCCGGTCTCCATGTCGTGCTTCATCAGGATCTTGACGTCGACGACGCCACCGTTCTCGGTGGCGCGTACGCGCATCGGGTCTGCCATGCTGCTCTCCTGTTACGGCTGAATCCAGGCGGCTCCGCCTGCCTGGGATGACGGTCGCGGGCGCCGGCGTCAGCCGCCGCAGCCGCCCAGCGTCACCTTGATTTCCTTGGACGCCACATACCACTTGCCGCCCGCCTTGACTGCCGCGACCACCACCGAGGTCTGGCCCATCTTCACGCGCGTGGAGACGAAGGGCTCGGTGCCGGCGGGGATGGCGAAGTCGGCCGCCAGCGTGTTCGGGTTCTTTTCCACCAGGATGGCGATCTGCTCGGTGCCGGGGATATTGCTGGTCACCGCCACCGGCACCACGGCGCCGTTCTCGGCGATGTCGGGCGCGGTGAACACGATGGCCGTGCTCTTCTCGGTGCCGCTGCCGCCCAGGGCCTTGATCACGTCGGCGACGCTCTTGCCGTCGAAGGCGACCTTGTTCCACTCGGCGGCCTGCGCTTCGCTGATCAGGCCGGTGGCCGCCATCAGCGACAGCACCGCCGTCATGCGCAGCATGTCTCGTCGTTTCACATTCATTGAGGTTTTCTCCTGCGTCTCCGCTCCCGCCCGTTCCGGGCTCCGCCGCCGCCCGGGATGGCTGCGCGGCCTGTTCATGCTCGATTGTCGTGCCGCGTTATCCCATGGACTTGTGGCGCGGACTTGCCACGTAGGCTTGTTACGCGGTCTCGTCGCATCGTCTGGTCGCGCGGGAACCGGCATGGCGCCGGATCCCGCGCCGGCGGCGCCCCGCACGGGCCGCCGCCGGACTTGCCTTACTTGGCCGGGGCGCCCGCCAGCACCCACTCCACCACGGTCTTCACGTCGGCATCGCTGACGCCGGCGTTGGCCGGCATCGGGATCGGGCCCCAGACGCCGGAGCCGCCGCCCTTGACCTTCTTGATCAGCGCGGCCTCGGCATTCTTGTCGCCCTTGTACTTGGCGGCAACATCCTTGAAGGCGGGGCCGACCAGCTTCTTGTCGACCTGGTGGCAGCCCATGCAGGCGTTCTTATTGGCGATCTCCTGCGCCTTGGCGGCATCGACGGCGTGCGCCGACGCGGCGGCTGCCAGCATCAGCGTGGCGATGACAAACTGCTTCATTCTCTTGTGCTCCGAGATTTTCTAATGGCCGTGGGAACGGCGGGTGGGGCCGCGCGGATCCTGCCTTGCCCCTTGCGGCGCGGCAGCACCGGCCGCCGCGGGGGCGCAATGGCGGCCAGTGCGCTATTTTGCCTGAAGAATCCACCCCACCAGCGCCTGCAGGTCGGCTTCGGGCACCTGCGCCTGCGGCGGCATGGGCAGGCTGCCCCAGGCGCCCTGTCCTCCATCCCTCACCTTGCGCGCCAGCGTGGCCGCCGCGTCCTGGCCGTGGTAGCGGCGCGCGATGTCGGCGAACGACGGTCCGACCAGCTTGTGTCCGGCGGCGTGGCAGGCCACGCACTGGTAGCGGCTCGCCAGGGCATCGACTGGTGAAGCCGGCGCGGCAGGCGCGGTGCCATCGACAGCACCGGCCATCGCCGCGCTGGCGCCGGCCGGTGCCGTATGCAGGCCGCGCGTCGGGCCGAACCCGCGCTGCTGGCGCGCCAGGTCTCCGTGGGCATCGCGCGCGTAGTCGGGCAGCGACGACAGCAGCGTCACCGAGGCCTGGCAGTCGCGCATGCAGGCCGTGTTGTGCGTGTCCGGGCGCCCGCGTCCCGGCCACATGCCGTGGGCCGTGGTCATGCCGTTGCGATTCGGCATGCGTTGCTGCGCCTCGGCGATGCTGGTGTCGCTCAGCACGAAGTCGGCCGGCACGATGTCGCCCAGGTTGAGCAGGTAGGCGGTCACCGCGTAGACCTCGTCGGTCGACAGGCTCTTCGGCGCATTCCACGGCATGGCACGGCGGATGTAGTCCCACAGTGTGCTGACGGTGCTGACCTTCATCAGCGTGGTGCGGTAGGGCTGGTTGCCGGTCAGCGCTGCCACGCGGCCGAGGCGGATATCGTCCGCACTGGTGCCGCCTACCAGCGGCGAGAAGACGTCGTTGGATTCGCCGAATTCGCCGTGGCAGGCAGCGCACTTGCCGTCCCATACCTGCTGGCCCTGCGCCACGCTGCCCTGCCCGCGCGGCAGGCCCTGGAAATCGCCGCGCACGTCGATATCCCAGGCGCGCACCTCGGCGGGGGTGGCGGCGCGGCCCAGCGCTGTGCGGGCCCCCGCCGTTGCATCCGTGGCTGCCGCCGCGAGCGCCGGCCCGGTTGCGGTCATGGCAACGAGCGAGACGAGCGCGATGCGCACGAGAAGCATCCCCGGCACGGCCAGGGCCGGCGCATGCCGTGCGCCGCGCTCAATCCACCTGGACATTGGACACCTCGCCGCCGGGCGCCACCTGCCAGCTCTGGATGGCGTTGTTGTGGTAGATCGAACGCTTGCCGCGCACCGCGCGCAGTTGCGCCATCTTCGGCTGCACATAGCCGGTCTCGTCGATGGCGCGGCTCTGCAGGATGGCGGGCCCGCCGTCCCAGACCCAGTCCAGGTTGAAGCGTGTCAGGCATTTCGACAGCACGGGCGTCTCCAGCCGCGCCGTGCGCCAGTTGCGGCCGCCATCGGTGGAGACGTCCACGCGGCGGATGCGCCCGCGCCCCGACCAGGCCAGTCCGCTGACGTTGTAGAAGCCCCGCCCGACCAGCACCTGGCCACCCGATGGCGTGGTGATCACCGACTTGCATTCCTGGATCGAGGTGTACTGGCGCTGCATGCCGTCGGGCATCATGTCGACGTAGTGCACCGTCTCGTCCTTGGTATTCCAGGGCTGGTCGCCCAGCTTGAGCCGGCGCAGCCACTTGACCCAGGACACGCCCTGCACGCCCGGCACCACCAGGCGCAGCGGATAGCCGTTCTCGGGGCGCAGCATCTCGCCGTTCATGCCCCAGGCCACCAGGATCTCGTCGGCCAGTTCCATCGGGATGGTGCGCGTCATCGACGAGCCGTCGCCACCCTCGGCCAGCAGGTAGCGCCCGCGGCGCAGGTCCGCGCCTGCGTCCTCGAGCAGCACCTTGAGCGGCACGCCGGTGAACTCGCAGCAGGACAGCATGCCGTGCGTGTACTGCATCGTGGGTACGGCCACATTGCCCCATTCCATGCCGGTATTGGCGCCGCACTCGATGAAGTGGATGCGCGATACCGCGGGCAGGCGCATCAGGGCGTCCATGGTGTAGACGCGCGCTTCGCGCACCAGCCCGTTGACCATCAGGCGGTGGCGCGCCGGATCGATGTCCTGCCAGCCCTGGTGGTGCCGCTCGAAGTGCAGACCGTTGGGGGTGATGATGCCGAACAGGCCCTGCAGCGGTGCGAAGGCGACCGAGGCGGCCGCGACGCGGGTCAGCCCGGGAGATTCGCGCCGGACCAGGTTCTGCTCGTACTGCGAAGGCTGGCCATAGGGACGCGCCGCGACCGGCTGGCCGAGCGAGGTGGCCCAGGGTTGCGGGGTCAGGATGGCGGGGTCGCCCTCGCCGGGGGTGGCGGCCGCCTCGGTGTTCCCGGCGGCGTGCGCGCCGCGCGCCAGCCCCGCCGCGGCGACCGCCGCGGCGGTGGCGCCGGCGAAGCTGCGGCGCAGGAAGGCACGCCGCGCGTCGTCGAGGCCGTGACGCGTGATCTGCTGCTGCAGGGATGCGGGAATGAAGCCTTCCGGCGCGCGCAACACGCGCCCGGGCCTGGCATGGTCCGGCACGGCGGTCTCCTCCGGCACGCTCTGGCGGCGTGCCTTGTCATGCGTGATCGGTGCCGGCCTGCCCGGGGCCGCTCAGCGCCGCGCGGCGCGCTTGCGCGCAGGCGCGGACGCTGGCGCAGGCTGGCCGGGCATGAAGCGGTCCACCACGGTCGGCGTCAGGGCCTCGTCTTCGAGCTGGCTCGCCACCTGCACACACACCGAGCGGCACAGCGCCACCACGCTCTCGTCGGCGATCGCGTAGTAGACCAGGTTGGCCTCCTTGCGGCGTGCTGGCGCGATACATCGCGTTCAGGTGGCGCGACACATTGGTCTGCGACGAACCCACCGTCTCGACCACGGTGCCGACCGGTTTCTCGCCGTCGCACAGCGCGTGCAGGATCTTCAGCCGGGTAGGCTCCGCCAGCAGGCTGAAGTAGCCCGATACCTTCTCGAACACGCGGTCCAGTTCTTCCATGGCGTCCAATATATGCCTATATGCGTGTATGCGCATATATCGTTAACCCCCTGCTGCGCGGCAGCAGGGGCGGCGGCATGCCGGGCGGCTAATCCATTGCGTCAGAGAAGGCGCGCCCCTGGCGGCGATGCCTTTCGAATGACGCCGTGGACTAACCCAGCATCTCGCTCCAGATGCCGCGCGCCCAGGCCTGCGCGTAGATGCCCTCCTGCACATTCGGCGCGGCCGACAGGCCGCCGGCGCCGGGCACGGTCAGCATGGTCCGTTGCGCTGCGTCGTAGCGGTGCACGCTGGCCACGTGCACGGCTTCGGTCGCACTGGTGAAGCTGTAGCAGGTGTTGTTGTAGAGCGGCTCCGGATCCGGAGCCTGTCCCGACAGCAGGGCGACGATGGCGGCCGCCGCGGTCTTGCCGTGCTGGTTGGCCATGTGGCCGGATTTCGGCATCAGCGGTGCGATCTGGATGGCGTCGCCGAGCACGTGGATGCCCGCTGCGGCGCGCGACTCGAAGGTGAGGAAGTCCACCTCGCACCAGCGCCCGTTGGCGGTGGCCAGCCCCGCCGCGACCGCGATGGCGCCGGCACGCTGGGGCGGCAGCAGGTTGAGCACGTCGGCGCGCTCGTCTTCCTGTACCTCGAACTTGAGCGTGCGCGTGGCGGCATCGACCTCGACCGCCGCGTATTGCGGCCGGTATTCGACCATGCCGGCGTACTGTGTGGCCCACACACGCTTGAACAGCTCGCCCTTGGAGGTCACGTCGGGATTGGCGTCGAGGATCAGCACCTTGCTGCGCGGCTTGTGCTGCTTCAGGTAGTGCGCGACCAGGCAGGCGCGCTCGTAGGGGCCGGGCGGGCAGCGGTAGGGCGCCAGCGGGATGGCGATGACGAAGGTGCCGCCATCGCGCATGGCCTCGAGCTGCGCGCGCAGCGCCGCCGTCTGTGGTCCGGCCTTCCAGGCATGCAGGATGTGCTCGCCGCCGGGGCCGGCCAGGCCGGGCAGTTCGGCCGAGAGAAAGTCGACACCGGGCGACAGCACCAGCCGGTCATAGGGCAGCAGCGCGCCGCCGGCCAGGCGGACCTGGCGCCGCTGCGCGTCGATGGCCACCGCGCGGTCGCGTGCCAGGCGCACGCCGTGGCGCGCGGCCAGCGCATCGTAGGGCACGGTGATGTCGGCCATGGTGCGGGCCCCGCCGATCACCAGGTTGGAGAGCGGGCAGGAAACGAAGCTGGTGTCGGGCTCGACCAGGGTCACGTCGATGGCACCCCCGCTCCAGGCGCGCAGGTAGCGCGCCGCGGTGGCGCCGCCGTAGCCGCCGCCCACCACCACCACCTTGGCGTGCGCGGCCGATCGTGCGCGCGCGGCCGGCATGCCGGCGGCGAGGGCCGCGGCGGCGGCAAGGAATCGGCGTCTGCGCATCTCAGTCTCCTTGCGGCCGTGCCGCGGCGAACCAGGCGGCGATGGCCGCGATCTGCGCTTCGCTGTAGCCCTTGGCGATCTGCGGCATCACGGTGCCGTCGCGCCGGCCCGCCTTGAAGTCCGCCATCAGCGACGCGATCCGCGCGGCCGGACGCCCGGCCAGCGGCGGGATCGGGCTGCCCGCGGGCGGCTGTCCGCCGAAGCCGTGGCAACTGGCGCAGGCCGCGGCCCAGGCGCGCGCCTGCAGCGGCCGGTCGTCATCGGCGGCCGCGCGGCCGGGCATGGCAAGCGCTGCGATGGCCGCGCACACTGCCAGCAACGCCGGCATGGCCGGCAGGTGGGTCTTGCGCATGGTGTCGCTCCGGGGGCGGATGGGTGATGCGGTCGCGCGTGCCGCCGCGCGTGGCGTGGCAATCCTGGCACATCGCCCCGCGTGCGTGGCGGGGTGTCCGTGCCGCCGCCGGCATGCGCGCCGGCGGTGGCAGGAAACGTCAGGGCAGGTTGCGGCCCGGCGGCAGCGGCACCGGCGAGGTGACCGGGCTGGTGACGGGGCTGGTCACGGCGCCGCCGGGGGCGGCGCTGGCCGGCGAGCCCGTTGCCGCCGGGGCGGCGCCCGCTGCGGGGGCGTTGTCGAGGCCGTTGCGCACGCCGTCGTCGGGCTGCTGGCCCGGCGTCGTCTGGTTCTGCGCGTTGGCGGCCTTGTCGAGTCGGTCGCGTTCGGCCTCGCTGATGTAGTCGAAGGTCTTGACCACCTTGCTGACACCGCCCGCATTGCGCGCCACGTCGGTGGCGCGGTCGCCTTCGGCATTGGTGACGATGCCGAGCAGGTAGACCACGCCCTTTTCCGTCACCACCTTGATGGAGTTGGACGGCACCCCCTCGGCGGTCATCAGCTGGGTCTTGACCTTGCTGGTGATGAAGGCGTCCTCGCTGCGCGTCATGAAGGACGGGGAGGAGACCACCTCGATCTCGTTGATCACTTCGCGCGCATTGGGCAGGCTGCGCACGTACTGGTCGACCTGCTGCTTGACGTCGTTGTTCTGGGCCTCGCCGGTCAACAGCACCTTGCGGTTGAAGACCGTCACGTTGACGCGGGCGCGGTCGCCGAAGCGCGAGTTGATCGTGCTTTCGGACTCGATCTGCAGGCCGCGGTCGACGGTCTGCACGGCGGTGGGCCGCCGGTCGGTGGCGACCAGCACGCCGCCGGCCATGGCGCCGGCCAGCACGGGGAAGCAGCCGGTCAGCTGGGTGGCCGCCGCGGCGAGCGCCGCCACGGTGACCAGGGTGCGGGCCAGGCGCGGCAGGCCCGCGGGCACGGCGTGGCGCGCTGCCTGCCGGCTGGCCAGGGAGTCTTGCTGGGGATGCGGGTTCGTCGTCATGCGGTCCTTGCTGTGGCTGTGATGCGGATCGGGGGCGGGTGCGGCACGCTCAGCCTTCGCCGAGCAGGGCCTCGTCGATGCCTTCGCAGAGGCAGTGCAGGGTGAGCAGGTGCACTTCCTGGATGCGCGCGGTGCGTTCGCTCGGCACGCACAGGTGCACGTCGAATTCGTCGAGCAATGCGGCGATCTCGCCTCCGCCCTTGCCGGTCAGCGCGATCACCGACATGTCGCGCTGGCGCGCAGCCTGGATGGCGCGGATCACGTTGAGCGAATTGCCGGAGGTGGAGATCGCCAGCAGGATGTCGCCCGGCTGGCCGAGCGCCTCGACCTGCTTGGCGAACACCACGCTGAAATCGTAGTCGTTGCCGATCGCGGTGAGGATGGAGCTGTCGGTGGTCAGGGCCAGCGCGGCCAGGCCGGGCCGTTCGCGCTCGAAGCGGCCGACCAGCTCGGCGGCGAAATGCTGGGCGTCGGCAGCCGAGCCGCCGTTGCCGCAGGCGAGGATCTTGTTGCCGCTGGTCAGCGCGCCGACCACGCGCTCGATCGCGGCCTCGATGTGCGGCGCCATCTCGGCCGCGGCGCGGCGCTTGGTCTCCGCGCTGTCCAGGAACTGCTGGTGAATGCTGTCAATGCTCATGGGGTCCGGCCGGCCTGCTTCGCCTGCTCTGCTTGCTGTCCTGTGCTGTCCTGCGCTGTCCTATCCTATGGTCCGCGCTGCCTGCGCCACCCGGGGCCACCTGCGTGGCCCGCGGCAAGGCGCATTATGACGCAGCGGCCGGCCGCCGGCGGCCTCAGTCGCCGCTCTCCAGGGCTTCCTGCCCGAAGGCACCCTGCAGCCACTCCAGCCTCGCGCCATCGATGGCCACCACGTCGAAGCGGCAGCCCGGCACGGCGGGCCATGCCGCCAGGAAATGGCTGGCGGCGAGCAGCACGCGGCGCTGCTTGGCTGGCGTCACGCTGGCCGCCGCGCCGCCGAAGGCGCGGCTGCTGCGCTGGCGCACCTCCACGAATACCAGCCCGCCATCCGCCTCCTGCATCACCAGGTCGATCTCGCCGCCATTGCAGCGATAATTGCGGGCGGCGAGCACGAGACCGTGCCGCTGCAGGTGCGCCAGCGCCCGGGCCTCGGCCTGGGCGCCGCGCGTCCTTGCGATGGTATTGGATGAGCGATGCAAAGGAAGTTCCCAAGATGAGTGACTGGATCTCGCTGGCGGCCGGCCAGTCCTACCCTGCCGGCACGCTGTACGTGGTGGCGACGCCGATCGGCAACGTGGCGGACCTGTCGCTGCGGGCGCTGCACGTGCTGGGCCTGGTCGATGCCATTGCCTGCGAAGACACCCGCAACACCGGGCAGCTGCTCGCCCGCCTGGGCCTGCAACGCCCGCTGGTGGCGGTGCACGAGCACAACGAGCGCGAGGCGGCCGGGCGCATCGTCGCGCGGCTCGCGGCGGGCGAGCGCATCGCCTACGTGTCCGATGCCGGCACGCCGGGCATTTCCGACCCCGGCGCGCGCCTGGTCGAGGCGGCGCGCGCGGGTGGCCACGCCGTGGTGCCGCTGCCGGGCCCGAGCGCCGCGGTGGCGGCGCTGTCGGTGGCCGGCGGCCTGCTGGATACCGGTGCGGGCCGCTTCACCTTCGTCGGCTTCCTGCCGTCCAAGGCGCGCGCGCGGGCCGAGGCCATCGCCGGACTGGCCGGGCTCGACCATGCCTGGGTCCTCTACGAGGCGCCCCACCGCATCGCCGAGACGCTGGCGGCGCTGGCCGAGGGCCTGCCCGGCACGCGCCGCCTGCTGATCGGGCGCGAGCTGACCAAGCTGTTCGAGGAAACGCCGGTGCTGAGCGTGGCCGAGGCGCCGGGCTGGCTGGCGGCCGATGCGGCGCGCGCCAAGGGCGAGTTCGTGCTGGTGGTCGAAGGGGCGGCCGCGGTGGCGGCGGACGGCGCGCCGGATGCGCAGGCGCAGCGGGTGCTCGATCTGCTGCTGGCCGAGCTGCCGGCCAAGCGCGCGGCCAAGCTGGCGGCCGCCATCACCGGTGCGCAGACCGATGCGCTGTACCGGCTGGCGCTGGCGCGGCGTGGCGATGACGGCGCGGCATAGCGGGTGACATAGGGCGCGGCCGCCGTACCGGTGCCGGCGGCGTCGCGGCGCACGCGCGTACGGCAACGGCGTGGGGATGTGCCCGGCCGGGGCCGGAAGGGATGCAGCGCTGGAAGTTATCCACAGGCCAGCAAGCTCCCGCCTGCTGGACTCAGCGGGCCTTGTGCCTGGGCGCGGCCTTGCGCGTCTTGCTGGTCTTGCGTGCGGCGCGCGAGTGCTTGGTCCTGGTGGTGGTGTCGGCATCGGCATCGTCGGCATCGCCGCCGGCCTCGTCCGCCACGCTGTTGTCCACGCCGGCCTGCGGGCCCAGCGCCGCCACTTCGGTGCGCGACAGGCGGCGGATCTCCACCTGGGTGGCGCCGTGGTCGACGAAGCCGAGGCGCTTGGCCGCCGCGTAGGAGACGTCGAGGATGCGGTTGCCATGATAGGGGCCGCGGTCGTTGATGCGCAGCACGGCCACCTTGTCGTTGCGCAGGTTGCGCACCAGCACCCAGCTGTCGAGCGGTAGCGAGGGGTGGGCGGCGGTCATGGCGCGCATGTCGAAACGCTCGCCGGTGGCGGTGCGGCGGCCGTGCAGGCCGCGCCCGTACCAGGAGGCAGAGCCGCGCTCCTCGAAAGTGCCGAGGTCCGCGCGCAGGCCGTCGAGCGAGCCCTGGCGGCCGAGGCCGGCGTCCCCGCCATTGCCGCCGTTGGCAGCGCTGTCGTCGTTGCCCCAGGAGAACAGGTTCCAGCCGCTGCCGCGCTCGTCGCTGGCGCCGGCCTGGGCATGCGCGGAGAGGCCGGACCTGGCCGTCGCGGGACGGTTGGCAGCCGGCGTGCGCTTCGCCGCCAGCGGCTGCGGCGAATCGGCATCGCCCGGGCCGGCGGTAGGCGGCAGCGCGCAGGCGCTCAGCGCGAGCGCGCAGACGCCGTGCGCGCCGAAGCGGGCAAGGCGTCGCAGGTCGGAGGGGAAGCGGAGCAGCGTGCGCATCGGGCGGAGTCTAGCATCATGCGAATGCCGCTACTGCACCGATTTTGTTACGAAATGTCCGGATCGCCAGGGCAATTCCGCGCAATCCACCAGCTGGCGCGGGATTGCGGGGAATCACCCCCCTTTGTCTTGACATGCATCATACGGCACCCGGACGGCCCGCATCCGGCGCGAAACGGGGCCGGAGGCTACAATGCGGCCACAGTTTCCGCGCGTCCGGCGCGGCGCCGACACCCCAGACGTCCACCATGAAAGTCCTGCTGATCCCGGTTACGCCCTTCCAGCAAAACTGCTCGCTGCTGATCGACGAGAGCAGCGGCCGTGCCGCGGTCTGCGACCCGGGCGGCGATCTCGACCGCATCCTGGCCGCGGTCAAGGAACAGGGTGTGACGCTCGAGAAAATCTTTCTGACGCATGGCCACGTCGACCACTGCGCCGGCGCGGCCGCGCTGTCGCGCGAACTGGGGATTCCCATCGAGGGGCCGCAGCGCGACGAGCGTTTCTGGATCGAGCAATTGCCGGAGCAGACGCGGCGTTTCGGCTTCGGCCATGCCGAGGTGTTCGAGCCGGAGCGCTGGCTGGAGAACGGCGACACGGTCCAGTTCGGCAATGAGACGCTCGAGGTCTATCACTGCCCGGGACATACCCCGGGCCACGTGGTGTTCTTCTCGCGGCCGCACCGGCTGGCGATCGTCGGTGACGTGCTGTTCGCCGGCTCGATCGGCCGCACCGACTTCCCGCGCGGCAACCACGCCGACCTGATCCGCGCGATCCGCACGCGCCTGTGGCCGCTGGGCGACGACGTGACCTTCGTGCCCGGGCACGGCCCGGTCTCGACCTTCGGCGAGGAGCGCAAGCACAACCCCTACGTCGCCGACCACCTGATCGACGCCGCCTGAGCCCGGCGGCCAGGCGCATACCCCATGGCCAAGCACCAGGCTCCCGATACGCGGCCCGAGATCTACGTCAGCACCGACATCGAGGCCGACGGCCCGATCCCCGGGCCGCACTCCATGCTCTCCTTCGCCTCGGCGGCCATGCTGGCCGACAAGACCGTGGTGGGGACTTTCTCGGCCAACCTGCACACGCTGCCGGGCGCCAGCGGCCATCCGGTGCAGATGCGCTGGTGGGAGACGCAGCCGGAAGCCTGGGCGGCCTGCCGGCGCGACCTGCAGGCGCCCGAGGAAGCGCTGCCGCGCTACGTCGAATGGGTCGAGAGCCTGCCCGGCAAGCCGGTCTTCGTGGCCTTCCCGGCCGGCTTCGACTTCACCTGGATGTTCTGGTACATGATGCGCTTCGCCGGCCGCTCGCCGTTCGGCTGGGCCGCGCTCGACATCAAGACGCTCGGCTTCGCGCTGACGGGGCTGCCCTACCGCCGTACCGTCAAGCCGGCCCTGCCCGCCGAGTGGAAGGATCCGTTGCCGCATACCCACGTGGCGCTTGATGATGCGCTGGAACAGGGCGCTCTCTTCTGCAATATGCTGGCCGCGCTGCGCACACGGCAGGCCGCCGCGGCGGCCGATGGCGCGGGCGCTGCCGGTGCCACTCCGCTGGCGGCCGATAGCGGCCCGGCGTGAGCCGCCGCCGGGTGGGCCAGCGCTCGCTCCGCCCTTGTGCGCCCTGGGCGAGCGCGCGGATGGCCGCCTATAGTGATAGGGAGAGGCGACGGGCCGGGCGCGGCAGGGTGCCACTGCCGGCCGTTGCGTGCCGCGGCTACGCCTGCGGGCGACCCGGGCGGAGGAGGTGTCCATCATGCGTTTCCACCCCGATCTGCACTGGCGGCAGCTTGCCGAACGGCTGCACCGGGGGCGTCCGAGCCACCCCGCGCCGCACCTGATGCACTCAATGGACGACGATGCGGAAGCCGCCAAGGCCACGCTCTATGTCGCCACCATCGCCCTGCTGGTATTGCTGTTCGTGTTCGCTGGCATCGCTTTCGGTCAGGAGGCCATGCACTGGCTGGGTGTCGGCTAGACGACCCGCCTGAAGCAGACTGTCTGTCTGACCGGGCCGGCCCCCATGAGAATGGGGGCCGGCCTCTTTCTGGGGCAGTGGAAGGGGCAGTGGAAGTGGACCGCAGGGGGGCGGTGGGCGGCGCATGGCGTGCGCCGCCGGGGTTCAGTCCAGCAGTGCCGCGACGTTCTCGGGCGGGCGGCCGATCGCGGCACGGCCCTTGCGTACCACCAGCGGGCGTTGCAACAGGATCGGGTGGTCGGCGACCGCGGCCAGCACCTCGGCATCGGTCAGCCCCGCATCGGCGAGGTCGAGTTCCTGGTAGATGGCCTCGTTGTCGCGCACCATCTGCCGGACCGGCACTCCCAGCATGGCGTGGAGTTGCTTGAGCGTGGCCAGGCTGGGCGGGGTCTTCAGGTATTCGACCACTTCCACCGGCTCGCCGAGGCGGGTGGCCGCGGCCTCGACCAGGGCTAGGGTCTCACGCGACTTGGAGCAGCGCGGGTTGTGGTAGATGGTGATCATGGCCAGGTTCTCCGGATGCGAATACCGGCACTATAACCAAGAGCGGCGTCCCGGGCACCAGGGTGGTGCACCTCGGGGCGGCCGCTTCCAGGCGGCAGCTCAGGGGCCGCGCCCAGCCGCGCTCAGGCATCGCGGCGGGAGGCCGGCGCCAGTGCGGACAGTGCCTCCACGGTGGCGCGCAGCCCGGCCTGCAGCGGCTTGTCACGGCGCAGCACCACGGCCAGCGTGCGTCCCAGCGGGGGGGCCAGCCCGCGCACGGCGATGGCCGCGCCGCGCCGGCCGGGCGGCAGCGCCATCGAGGGCAGTACCGAATAGCCCAGGCCGGCACCCACCAGCTCCTTGATCGCCTCCACGCTGTCCAGCTCCATGACCGGATGGGCCGCCACGCCACCGCGTGCCAGCCAGGCGTCCACCAGGCTGCGCGTATTGCCGCTCGGCGAGAACAGCACCAGCGGGCGGCCGGCCAGGTCGGCGGGCGAGACCTCGGGCGGCAGCGGCTCGCCGTCGGCCGGGCCGATCGCGACAAAGGGATCGTCGACCACCGGGATGACTTCCAGCATGCGCCCGGAAGCCGGCAGCGTGACCAGGGCCAGGTCCAGGCTGTTGTCCTCGACCGCGCGCACCGCCTCGGCCGCATGGCAGGTGCGCACCACGATCTCCAGTCCCGGCAGGCGCCGCCGCAGTTCGCGCAGGACTGCCGGCAGCAGGTAGATGCAGGCCGTGGCGCCGGACCCCAGCCGCACCTGGCCGATCACCTCGGTGCCGTGGCGGGCCATGCCGGCTTCGGTGGCGGCCAGGGCCGCGGCCACGCTCCGTGCGTGGCGCAGCAGTTCTTCGCCCGCGGCGGTGGGACGTGCGCGCCGGCCGACCCGCTCCAGCAGCCGCAGGCCGTAGCGCTGCTCGAGCTGGCGCACTTGCTGGCTCACCGCGGGCTGGCTCAGGCCGAGACGGTCGGCCGCGGCCGAAAAGCTGCCGAGTTCGCAGACCAGCGCGAAGCTGCGCAGGTGATCGGGATGCAGCAGAGGACGCATACCAAAGTTCTGCTAATGCAGTGGATAAGCCGCCAAAGCTTCCCTTATAGCATGGCGCTGCGCTAAGGTTGGACCATGGCCCCGCCTTCCTGCCCGCCAGGTGCGCCAGGGCCGTGCCGGCCACGCGCCGGCTCCATCCTGCCGTCGTCACCACCCGATCATGAACGCCCCGCTGCCCGTCCACGCGCCGGCCTCCGCCGCGCCCAGCACCGCTCCTAGCATCCGCACCGCCGAAGCCGGCGATGTCCCGGCCATCCTGGCCATCTACGCCCACCACGTGCAATTCGGGCGCGCCTCCTTCGAGGAACAGGTGCCGACCCTGGCGGAGATGGAGCGCCGTTTCGCCGACGTGGGCCGCCAGGGCCTGCCCTACCTGGTGGCGCAGCGCGACGGCGTGGTGCTGGGCTACGCCTACGCTTCCGCCTATCGCACACGCAGCGGCTATCGCTTCACCATCGAGGACTCCATCTATATCGACCACCGCCATGCCGGCGCGGGGCTCGGACGGGCGCTGCTGCAGGAACTGCTGGTGCGCTGCGAGCGCGGCCCCTGGCGCCAGATGGTGGCGGTGGTGGCCAGTACCGCCAGCGGCGAAGGCGCTGGCTCGATCGCGCTGCACGAGAAGATGGGCTTCCGCGTGATCGGCCGGCTGGAGGCCGTGGGCTTCAAGCATGGGCAGTGGATCGACACCCTGCTCATGCAGCGCCCGCTCGGTGCCGGCAACGTCGGCTTGCCGGGCGCGGGCTGAAGGCGGCCCCGACTCAATCCCGGCCGGCGGCACCCGCCGCCAGCCGCGCGGCGACTGCTGCGCTCCAGTCGTCGAGCCTGGCGCGGGCGGCCTCGATGGCGGCCGGCTCGCGCCGCAGGTTCTCCAGCCGCAGCACCTCCACCTGCGTCAAGCCCATGCAGCCGAACACGGCGCGCAGGTAGGGCGAGAGGAAATCGACCTGGCTTCCCGGCGCGGCCTCGAAGGCCCCGCCGGCGGCGGCCACCACCAGGACCGGCCGGTCGGCCAGCAGGCCGACCTTGCCTGCCGGCGTGCTGAGGAAGGTGCGGCCAGGCCGCACCACGTGGTCGATCCAGGCCTTCAGCGCCGACGGCACCGTGAAGTTATGCACAGGCGTGCTCAACAGCACCAGGTCGGCCGCTTCGAGCTGCCCGATCCATTGCTCGGAGGCGGCCAGCGCGGCCTCCGCCGCAGGGCTGCGCGCCTGCGCCGGCGTCAGGCTGGCCTCGACCATGCGCGCGTCGGGATGCGGTGGCGGCATGGCGCCGAGGTCGCAGTCGAGCACGCGCAGCGGCCCCAGCGCCTGCTGCAGGCGCGCCAGCACGTGATGCCCGGCGGCGCGGCTGTGCGAGGCTCCGCCGCGGCTGCTGGCCGCGACGTGCAGCAAGGTGCGGGACGCTTCCCGCAAAGCAGCCCGCGCGCTCATGCCAGCGCCGTGTAAAAGCGCAGCGCCGAGGCCAGCAGGCCGTTGCGGTAGTAGAAGCGGTGGCCCAGCACATTGGTGAGCGGCGTATCCAGCACGAGCTTGGCGCAGCCGAGCGCAGCGGCCTCCTGCTTGAGGCGGGCCATCATGCGCTCGCCGTACCCGCCGCTGCGCAGCGCCCCGTCGGTGACCAGGTCGTCCACATAGAAATGCACGCCATGCACCAGGTTGTCCTGCAGCCGGAAGCCCGCCAGCGCCACCGGCCGGCCATCCTGCCACAGGGCCAGCAGCCGGTAGCCGGCCGCGCGCTGGCGCTGCCAGCGCGACACCAGCTCGTCGGCCGATTCGAGGTGCGGGCGCAGTTGCTGCATCAGGGCGAAGCAGGCACGCACGCCGGCCTCGTCGTCGACATAGCGGATCCCGTCCGCTTCCGGCAGGTCGCGTACCGGTTGCGCGGCGGCGTTCATGCGGCGCTCCCGCGCACCGCCGGCGGCGGCGCGAAGCGGAAGCCCGCGGCGATGCGGTTCCAGGCGTTGATATTGGCCACCGCCGCGCTCAGGTGGGCGAGCTCGGCCGGCGCGAAGGCGGCGCTGGCCTGGGCGTAGACAGCGTCGTCCACCTCGTGCACGGCCACGCGCGTGAGTGCCTCGGCCCAGGCCAGCGCCGCCTGCTCGCGTTCGCTGTAGAGGCCGGCGTCGCGCCAGGCGGCGAGCAGGTCGAGCTTGCGCGGATCGAGGTCCAGCCCGAGCTGGCGCACGATATTGAGGTGGTACTGCAGGCAGAAGGCGCAGCCGTTGATCTGCGACACGCGCAGCTTGACCAGCTCGGTCAGGGCCTTGTCCAGGCCGGAGTCGTCGACCGCCTTGCCGAGGGCAGCGAGTGCGGCATGGACGGCGGGGGCGGCCTGGGCGAACTCCTGGTAGGCAAGGCGGACAGAATGTTGCGGCATGGACGTTCTCCTGTTGGCGAGCAAGGGAAGGGGCATCCGGCAGTCACACCGGAATGCGTTGCACCGGAATAATATCATAGCACGAATACTATATTCGTACTCTGATACTTTAGGCAAGTCACGGGGTGTTCGATGCGGGCCGGGAAAGCCATGGCGGCGGGAATCACACCCAGATCATTCTTGGTATGGATGCTGAAGGATAGTGGCTTCCTTGTGTATTCGATGCGACGAATAGTCAGGATAGTGCCGTGCGTATTGCGGCACGAATCGCTAGCGCAAAGCAGGACGCCCGCTGGCGCGGGCGTCTCGATGGCCGCCGCTGCTGCGGCGGCCTTGGCAAGGCGGGGGCCGGCGCCCCCGCGGGCTCAGCCCAGCAGGTCCGACAGCGCCAGCGCGACCACCTTGGTGGCGCGGTTCAGGTCGTTGAGGCGCAGGTTCTCGTCCGAGTTGTGGCCGCGCGCTTCCATCAGCGTGCGCGGGCCGGCGCCGTACAGCACGGTGGGGATGCCGCGTGCGGTGTAGTGGCGGGCATCGGTGTAGAGCGGCACGCCCTGCACCGGGATCTCCACGCCGAACACGGCTTCCGCGCGGCTCTTGAGCGCGCCGATCAGCTTTTCCACGCCGGGCAGCTCGGACAGCGGTTCGGCCAGGATGATGCGCTCCACCTTGACCTCGATGCCCGGGCGGTCCTTGGCGGCCTGCTCGACCACCGCGCGGATCTCGCCTTCCGCGTCGAAGCCGAGCTCTTCGGGGATCATGCGGCGGTCGATGCGGAAGGTCACCAGGTCCGGCACCACGTTGGTGTTGATGCCGCCCTTGATCAGGCCCACGTTGAGCGTGGCGGTGTCGATGCCCGGCACCTTGGACTTGCGCTTGGCCAGTTCGGCGCGCAGGCCGTAGATGGCCTGCAGGATATGGGTGGCGGCCTCGATGGCGTCGACGCCGGTGTGCGGCATGGCGGCGTGGCCCTGCTTGCCCTTGACCGTCACTTCGACGTGCAGGCAGCCGTTGTGGGCCGAGGTGATGCCGTAGGAAAAGCCGGCCGAGATGGCGTAGTCGGGCTTGGTCAGGCCTTCGTCGAGCAGGAACTTGGGACCGATGTCGCCGCCGGTCTCCTCGTCATAGGTGAACTGCAGCTCGACCGTGCCGTTGAGCGGGACGCCCTGTTTCTCGGCCTCCATCAGCGCCAGCACCGCATAGGTGTAGGTGGCGAAATCGGACTTGGACACCGCCACGCCACGGCCGTACATCACCGGGCCGTGCTCGCTGTCGGCGATCTCGCCGCCGTAAGGGTCCTTGGTCCAGCCCAGGCCCGGCGGCACCACGTCGCCGTGGGCATTCATCGCGATGGTGGGGCCGCCCTGGCCGAAGGTCTTGCGCACGACCAGGTTGGTGGCGCTGATCATGCCGGCCGCCTTGACCTTGTCGTCCGGCACCTTGTGCGCCTCGACCCGGAAGCCCAGGCCTTCGAGCAGTGCCTTGGCACGCTTGCCGTGGGCGTCGCAGTCGCCCGGCGGGTTGTCCGAGGGCACCTTGACCAGTTCGGCCAGGAAGGCCTCCTGCTGCGGGCGGTGCTGGTCGATGAACTGGCTCAGGGTGGCGTCTTTGGCACTCATATTGTCTCGGGCGGTCATGATTTGGCTCGTTCTGTTCTGGGGATGGTAGGACACTTCGCGGCAAGGCGGCCGGGTGCGGTTTGGTGCGGCTCAGTGCGGCCGCGCGAAATGCTCGACGAAGTCCGAGAAGACGCGGGCGGCCAGTTCGGCATCGTCGGCGCTCATGGTCTCGGTGGGATGGTGGCTGATGCCGCCGTTGCCGCAGCGCACGAACAGCATGGCGACATCGGCGATGGCGGCGATGGCCATGGCATCGTGGCCGGCACCCGACGGCAGGTGGCGCACCGGCAGGCCCTGGCGGGCGATGGCGTCGGCCCACTGCTGCTGCAGCCACGGGGCGCAGGGCACGCTGGCGGCCTCGTGGGTCTTGCGCACCTGCGCGCGCACCTGGCGCCGCGCGCAGACGCGCTCGATCTCGGCCAGCACATCGGCCACGGCGGCCTGGCGCACGGCATCGTCGCCGGCGCGGATGTCGATGGAGAACTGGGCGCGTCCCGGCACCACGTTGGTGGCGCCGTTGGGCACGTTGAACTGGCCGACCGTGCCGACCAGGCCCGGCGTGCCGCCGCAGCGGCGCTCGATGTAGAGGCCGATCTCGGCGGCCGCCATGGCGGCGTCGCGGCGCATGTCCATCGGCACCGTGCCGGCGTGGCCGGCCAGCCCTTCCAGGTCCACCAGGAAGCGGCTGGCGCCGGAGATGGCGGTGACCACGCCCAGCGGCAGCCCTTCGTTGAGCAGCACCGGGCCCTGTTCGATATGCACCTCGATGAAGCCCAGCACCTGGGCGCGCGGGTGCGCGGCGGCCGGCAGCCGGTCGGGCTCGAAGCCGGCGGCGCGCATCACGTCGCGCATGCTGCGGCCTTCGTCGTCCAGGTTGTCGAGCACCTTGCTGTCGAAGGTGCCGGCGATGGCGCGGCTGCCCAGCAGCGTGGCCTTGAAGCGCACGCCCTCTTCCTCGGCGAAGCCGACCACTTCGACAGCGAAGGGAAAGCGCTTGCCCTGGCGGTGCCAGGCGCCCACGCAGGCGATCGGCAGCAGCACGCCGAGGTTGCCGTCATAGCGGCCGGCGTCGCGCACGGTGTCGAAGTGCGAGCCGGTCAGCAGCGCGGGGGCGCCGGGCTCCAGTCCTTCGTAGCGGCCGATCACGTTGCCCGCGGCATCGCGGCGCACCTGCATGCCGGCTTCCTCCATCCAGCGCGCGAGCTGGGCCGCGGCGCCGTGGTGGGCTTCGGTCAGGTAGGTGCGGGTGAGCATGCCGGGCTGCTCGGTATGCGCGGCCAGGGTGTCGGCCCAGGCCATGATGCGCGTGCCGGTCTCGCCGGCCGGCGAAGGGGATGCTGCCATGCGTGTCTCCTGCTGGAAGTGCGTGAAAGCGACGGCGTGCCGGACGCAAGCACCGTGCCGGGCCCGGCCTTGCCGCCCGGCAATGCACCGCGCGGCGCGCCGGATGGTGGCACCGCGGCGGTCGCGCGCGGGCCCTGGCTCTCTATTCTGTGCGATCCATGGTAGCACAGTGAATTCAAAAATTGCATACAAAAATGATATGCACTATATTGGCCTCCACGCGTCGACAATCCGCCGCGGACAATCCGGTCCGGCGAGCGTATTGCGCGGGTTCCGCCCGTACCCGGGCGGCGCTCGGCGGGGTGGGCCTTCCGGCACCGGGGCCTGGCCCGGCGCCACCCGACCGGCCCCGACGGCCGGCATCACCGACAGAAAAGACGGCAAGCCAGGTGGCGCACCCGCCCCCGTGGACTGGCCGGATGGAGACAACCATGCAGCACGCGAACCTTTCGCGCCCTGGTACCGGCCTGCCCGGCAAAGGACCGGGCGTCCCTTTCCACATCCGCTTCACCCGTTCCCTGTTCGGCCAGGTGCTGATCGCGCTGGCGCTTGGCGCCGTGCTCGGCCTGCTCGCACCCGAGTTCGCCGCCAAGCTCAAGCCGCTCGGAGACGCCTTCATCAAGCTGATCAAGATGCTGATCGGCCCCATCGTGTTCTGCGTGGTGGTGGCCGGCATCTGCGGCGCCGGCGAGCTGAAGAAGGTGGGCCGGGTCGGCATCAAGGCCGTGGTCTACTTCGAGGTGGTCACCACCATCGCGCTGGCGCTGGGCGTGGCGCTGGCCTACCTGTTCGAGCCGGGCACCGGCATGAACGTCAACCCGCACTCGCTCGATGCGTCGGCCATGGCCGCCTACGTGGAGAACGCCGAGAAGATCAAGAGCGCGGGCATGGTCGACTTCCTGCTCAAGCTGATTCCCAACACGGTGATGGGCGCTTTCGCCAGCGGTGACGTGCTGCAGGTGCTGCTGGTCTCGGTGCTGTTCGGCTGCGCGCTGTCGCTGGTGGGCGAGCGCGGCCGCCCGCTGGTGGCGCTGATCGACACCTTCTCGCACACGCTGTTCAAGATGATGGGCTTCATCATCAAGCTGGCGCCGCTCGGCGTGCTCGGCGCAGTGGCCTTCACCGTGGGCAAGTACGGCATCGGCTCGCTCAAGCAGCTTGGCTTCCTGGTGATGCTGTTCTATGGCGCGGTGGCTCTCTTCGTGCTGGTGGTGCTGGGTACCGTGATGCGCCTGTGCGGCTTCTCCGTGCTCAAGCTGATCCGCTACCTGCGCGCCGAGCTGCTGGTGGTGCTGGGCACCGCCTCCTCCGACAGCGTGCTGCCGCAGGTGATGAAGAAGCTGGAGTTCATGGGCATCAAGAAGTCGGTGGTGGGCCTGGTGATACCGACCGGCTATTCCTTCAACCTGGATGCCTTCTCGATTTACCTGACGCTGGCGGCGGTCTTCATCGCGCAGGCCACCAACACCCCGCTGGCCTTCGGCGACCTGCTCGGCATCCTTGCCGTGGCGCTGGTCACCTCCAAGGGCGCGCACGGCGTGCCCGGCTCGGCCATCGTGATCCTCGCCGCCACGCTGTCGGCCCATCCCGCCATTCCCGCCATCGGACTGGTGCTGGTGCTGTCGGTCGACTGGTTCATCGGCATCGCGCGCGCGCTCGGCAACCTGGTCGGCAACTGCGTGGCCACCGTGGTGGTGGCCGCCTGGGAGAAGGATATCGACCGCGAGCGCGCCCATGCCGTGCTCGACGGCCGCGTGCCCGCCGGCGAACTCGACGAAGGC
>JABLTH010014377.1_pt1 | contig 34690 bp, 32 predicted proteins | sample 7875711 | NCBI WGS metagenome assembly JABLTH01 (sample SAMN14941262, study PRJNA633318) | bioreactor metagenome | isolation source: bioreactor | place: China | collected 2019-03-05 | reverse complement strand
GTTTCTTCGTGGTCGCTTCATCATTTCTCCTCGTGTTTGGCCCATTCATCGGGCCTCTCGCGGAGAGAATCGAGCCTCAACCATAACCATCCCCCTGGCTCCGTTTTCCGGGGCCACCGCTGTGGTTCGGCACCTCGTCATCCAGTCCGAATCCGAGGAACCAGAGGTAGTCCAGACGATACGGCAACGTGCGCATCAACTCCCGTTCGCTGGCCAGATCGTCGAAGAACAGCAGAAACATCAGTTTGAGAAGGATCGAGGGATCGACGGACTCATGCCCGTTGTACCCGTACTTGCCCGCCACCGACGCGCGCACGAAATCGAAGTCAATGGCCGCCTGAACTCGCCGCAAGATGTGATCGGGCGGGATGCGCTGATCCAGATCCACGTGGTAGGCAAACAACTCTTTCTGCGGCTGATGAAATCCCATCATGGCGTCGTCTCCTGGATTCCTTTTTCGACGCCTTCACGCATCGCGCGTTCAATCATTTTCCCGATTTGGGCAACAGCCCGTTTGGGGGTGACCCCTGACTCCCTGGGGTTGACCCTGGGCGAACCTAAAACGGGTGAAATTGATCGAGGCGATGAGTTGATCCCCGTCCCATTCGCTAAAATAAGGGGCACGGGCAGCTTGCACTTTGGGGCAATTTGACAGCAATTCACGTCGGCGTACCTTTCCCGAATGTCGCGGAAAATGAAGCTGCGATAACAAAACAAAGAAAGGTGAAGGAAGATGAGTGGACAGGAGAACAAGAGCCGTCGGGTTGTGAGCCGTTCGCTTGCGGCGGTGCTTGCTTTGAGCGTGGGCGTGTTGTGCGCCAATGTTTCAAGCGCGAATGAAGAGCACGCCAGCGCTCCGGCAAGTGCGGAACAGCTTCGTTCCGCGGCAGCGAATAAATTGCACGATGCGATGCGCGAGCTTTGGGCGCAGCACATGGAGTGGACCTATGCGGCGGTGACCGCGTTTGCGACGGAAGCCCCGGCGTTTGAAGCGACGGCGGCGCGTTTGATGCGCAATCAGGAAGATATCGGCAACGCCATCAAGCCGTTCTACGGCGAGGAAGCGGGCGAGGGCCTGACCAAGCTTCTCAAGGAGCACATCAGCGGCGCGGTCGAAGTTGTGAAGCAGGCGAAGGCCGGCGATAACAAGGAAGCACTCGATGCGGCGATCGCGGCGGCCTATGCCAACGCGCAGGAAATTGCCGACTTTCTGTCGAGCGCAAATGCGCATTGGCCTCAAGCGTATGTCCGCGACATGTTGAAGGGCCATATTGATACGACGCTGGTTTATGCCACGGCGTTGCTTCAGGGCAAATTTGCCGATGGCATCGAAGCCTACGGCAAAGCGGAAGCGCACATGATGATGCTGGCGGATGCTCTTTCCGATGGCTTGATCGCGGCGTTCCCCGGCAAGTTCTGATCACAAAAAAGAGCGTCATTTGTGGCGGGTTGGCTTTTTTAAGGTCAACCCGCCTTTTTTGTGTCCGGGGTGCAATGACTTCAGATCGGAGGTCAAGAATGGCCAAAAGCCCATTTTTTTTCATAAATGGTTGACGCATGAAAATGCTTTGATTCATAGTACCTATTCGGACGGCGGGCTTTATGCAAGCAATGGCGATCAAGAAGGTCTGTAATGGCTGATCACGGTCAGCCGGAATTGACTCCTATTGAGTGGGCTCAAATCAGGGCCCATCCTTCATATAACGACGATATAGCCCCTACGACCCGCGAACGACGAACGTGGAATGTGTGGCACATTGCCGCGCTGTGGGTGGGCATGGCCGTTTGCATTCCGACCTATACGCTGGCGTCCGGGCTGATTGCGCAGGGGATGAATTGGTGGCAGGCGAATTTGACGGTGGCGCTGGGCAACGTCATTGTGTTGATTCCGATGATCCTCAACGCTCATGCGGGGGCGAAATATGGCATTCCGTTTCCCGTGTTCGCGCGCGCGTCGTTCGGTGTGAAGGGGTCGAATGTGCCGGCGCTTTTGCGCGCGTTGGTGGCGTGCGGCTGGTTCGGGATTCAGGCTTGGATCGGCGGTTGGGCGATCTATCAGTTGCTGCGGGTGGTGTATCCGCAGCTCCCGATGGGCAATCCGAATGCGGCGTGGCCGGGGACGCTGCCGTTCCTGTGTTTTCTCGTGTTCTGGGCGATCAATGTGTTTTTCATTTTGAAGGGGACGGAGTCCATCAAGTGGATGGAGACGTTTTCCGCGCCGTTTCTGTTGCTGGCGGGCGTGGGGTTGCTGGTGTGGGCGTATTATCACGCGAACGGGTGGGGGCCGATGTTGTCGCAGCCGGATCGTTTCGAGAGCGCCGACGCCTTTTTGAAAGTGTTCTTTCCGGGGCTGACGGCGATGGTGGGTTTCTGGGCAACGCTCTCGCTGAACATTCCCGACTTCACGCGCTTTGCCCGTAGCCAGCGCGATCAGATTCTCGGCCAGATGATCGGGTTGCCGACGACGATGACGATGTTCGCGTTCATCGGCACGGCGGTGACGAGCGCGACGATCGTGATTTTTGGCGAGGCGATTTGGGATCCGGTGATGCTGGTGAGCCGAGTGGGGACGCCGATGCTCGTGGTGATTTCCATGATTATTTTGTCTGTCGCCACGCTTTCGACGAACATCGCGGCGAATGTGGTCTCGCCGGCGAATGATTTCGCGAATATGGCGCCGCGTTGGATTTCGTTCAAGACCGGCGGCCTCATCACGGCAGTGGTCGGCATCGTGATCATGCCCTGGCGACTCTATTCGGATCCGGCGGGCTACATTTTCACCTGGCTTATCGGCTATTCCGCGTTGTTGGGTCCGATCGGAGGCATTCTCATCAGCGATTATTTTCTCGTGCGCGGAACGCGGTTGGATGTGGCGCAGCTTTTCCGGTCGGACGGCATCTATCACTACACGGGCGGCGTGAATTTGCGCGCCATTGTTGCGTTGCTGCTGGCGACGCTGCCGAATGCGCCCGGCTTCCTGGGCACCGTGGGCATCTGGAAGTCTGTCGGCCCCTTTTGGATGACGTTGTACAACTACGCTTGGTTCATCGGCTTTGGAATCGCGGCGATCGCGTATTACGTGCTGATGGTTGGCGTTAAACCGGAGAAGGAAGCGGCGTAAGAAAATGCCGCGCAAAACGAGCGCCCCGTGAACGGGGTCGCAGAAGAAAGAACGAGGAACGAAAATGACGAAATCCGCAAAACCGCAGCTCCCGCCGTGCGATCACAAGCCGCAGCCCTACAAAGGGCCGTCCTATGATCAGGTGCTGGCGCTGCGCAAGCAGTATCTCAACCCCGCGCTTTTCCTTTATTACAGCAAGCCGCTGATGGTGGTGGAAGGGCACATGCAGTATGTCTTTGACGAAACGGGCCGGCGCTATCTCGACGCCTTCGGCGGCATCGTGACGGTGGGCGTGGGGCACGCTCATCCGCACGTGAACAAGGCGGCGATTGACCAGATCAAGAAAATCTCGCACACGACGACGATCTATCTGAACAATGCGATCTGCGAATACGCCGAAAAGCTGGCGTCGAAGATGCCCGGCAATTTGAAGTGCGTCTATTTTGTGAACTCCGGCTCCGAGGCCAACGACCTCGCGATCATGATGGCCCGTTTGCACACGGGCAACTACGACCTCGTGGCGTTGCGAAATTGCTATCACGGCGGCGTGTCGTCGGTGATGGGCCTGACGGCGCACAGCACGTGGAAGTTCAACGTGCCGCATTCGTTCGGCGTGCACCACGCGCTCGCGCCGTATCCCTATCGCGGGCCGTGGGGTCACAACGACCCGGACGCGGGCAAGAAATATGCGGCGGATGTGAAGGACCTGATTATCAACGCGACGCCGGGCAAGGTCGCGGGTTTCTTCGCCGAGTCCATTCAGGGGGTGGGTGGCGTGGTGGTGTTCCCGGATGGATACCTCAAAGAGGCATACAAGATCGTGCGCGAGCACGGCGGCGTGTGCATTGCCGACGAGGTGCAGGCCGGGTTCGGGCGCACGGGCAGCCACTACTGGGGCTTTGAGTCGCAGGGCGTCATTCCGGACATCGTCACGATGGCGAAGAGCATCGGCAACGGCGCTCCGCTCGCGGCGGTGGTGACCACGCCGGAGATCGCCAAGTCGCTCGCGCAGCGCATCCACTTCAACACCTACGGCGGAAATCCCGTTTCGTGCGCGATCGGCAAGGCGGTGCTTGAGGTGATTGACCAGGAGAAGATGCAGGAGCGTTGCCGTGTGCTGGGCGACCGGTTCCTCGCAGGATTGCGGAAACTGCACGAGAAATATCAGGTGCTCGGCGAAGTGCGCGGCACAGGGTTGCTGGTCGCGTTGGAGTTCGTCACCGACCGCAAAACGAAGGAGCCGAACAAGGCCGCGTGCGGACAGGTGTTCGAGCGCGCGCGCGAACTTGGCGCCTTGATCGGCAAGGGCGGGTTGCACGGCAACATCATTCGCATCACGCCGCCGATGTGCGTCACGGAAGCGGACATAGACTTCCTGCTCGAAGTGTTGGAAATCGCAATCGCTGAACTCTAAGGAAAAATCGAGGCGGCCTCCGCCTGAAATCACATCATGAAAATTGGCATTCCCAAAGAGATCAAAGTCAAAGAGAACCGCGTTGCCGGAACGCCGGCGGTGGTTCGCGCGCTGGCCTCCGCCGGGCACAAGGTGGTGGTGCAGAAGGATGCGGGCGTCGGCAGCGGCTTCACCGACGAGCAGTATCGGGAGGCGGGTGCGACGATCGTTCCATCCGCCGCCGATGCGTGGAGCGCGGATATGGTGATGAAGGTGAAGGAGCCGATTGAGCCGGAATATCCCTTTCTCCGGCCCGGTCTGTTGCTCTTCACCTATCTGCATCTCGCGGCGGACCGCAAGTTGACCGAGGCGCTGGTCAAATCCAAAACGGACGCGGTGGCGTATGAAACAGTGCAAGTCGGGCGGCGCCTGCCGCTGCTCGAGCCGATGAGCGAAATCGCCGGGCGGATGAGTTCCATCGTCGGCGCGTTTTATCTGAGCCGCGCGCAGGGCGGTTCGGGCGTTTTGCTGGGCGGCGTGCCCGGCGTGCTGCCCGGCAACGTGGCGATCATCGGCGGCGGCACATCGGGCGTGAACGCGGCGCGCATGGCGGCGGGTTTGGGCGCGACGGTCACAATTCTCGAAGTGGACATCGAGCGAATGCGCGCGTTGGACCTCGCGTTCCACGGCACGATTCGCACGGCGCTTTCGAGCGAGCACAACTTGATCGAACTGCTGCCGCACACGGATCTGCTGATCGGCGCGGTGCTCGTGCCGGGCGCGAAGGCGCCGAAGCTGGTGCGCCGCGACATGCTCAAGTTGATGAAAAAGAATTCAGTGCTGGTGGACATCGCGATTGACCAGGGCGGCTGTGTCGAGACCTCCCGCGCGACCACGCACGAGAATCCGATCTACTTCGAGGAGGATGTGCTGCACTACTGCGTGGCGAACATGCCCGGCGCGTATGCGCGCACGGCGACGCAGGCGCTGACCAACGCGACGATGCCCTATGCGGTGAAGCTCGCGAATCTCGGCCTCGAAAAGCCTTGCAGCAGGTTCCGGAATTGCTGCCCGGCCTGAACACTCACGCCGGCCGCATCACGTATCGCGCCGTGGCGGATGCGCACGGGATGCCGTTCACCGAATATAAATGAGGAGATGACGCAATGAGCGCTAAATTGAAACCGATTCTTTCCGCGAAACAGGCCGCCGCCAACATGGATGAGATGAAGCCCAAATATGGGCCGCAGGAGGCGATCGTGGAGGCGGAGCGCTGCCTCTACTGTTTCGACGCTCCGTGCATCACGGCGTGTCCGACGGGCATTGATATTCCGAGCTTCATCAAGAAGATCGCGGAGAAAAATCTGACCAGCTCCGCGCGCGTGATTCTCGAATCGAATCCGCTCGGCGCATCCTGCGCGCGGGTGTGCCCCGTGGAGGTGCTTTGCGAAGGCGCCTGCGTGATGCTCGACCGCGACCAGCGCGCGGTGCCGATCGGACGCCTCCAGCGCTACGCGACGGATCACGTGTACGAAAACCATATTCAGGTGTTGCGCGCGCCGGCGAAGAAGATCGGCAAATCCGTCGCGGTCATCGGCGGCGGCCCGGCGGGACTCGGCGCCGCGGCGGAATTGGCGCAACTCGGTTATGACGTGACCATTTTTGAGAAGGACAAGGAGGGCGGGGGACTCAACACCTACGGCATCGCGTATTACAAGATGCGCCCCGATGTCAGCATCGCCGAAGTGGAAATGATCAAGAAGCTCGGCGTGAAGATCAAGACGGGTGTCGAAGTCGGCAAGCACATCAAGATCGGCGACATCGAAAAGAAGTTCGACGCGATCTTCATCGGCATCGGATTGAGCAACGCGGCGCATCGCCTCAATGTGCCGGGCGAGGACTTGCCGGAAGTGGTCGAAGCGCTCGACTTTATTCGCGAATTGCACGTGGAGCCGCTGCACAAGGTGCGGCTGGCCAAGCGTGTCGCGGTGGTCGGTTGCGGCAATACGGCGATTGACGCCGTTTCGCAGGCGAAGCGGCTCGGCGCGAGCGAAGCGGTGATCGTCTATCGCCGCGGCGCGCAGGACATGCCCGCCTATCCGCATGAATACGATATCGCGAAGGTGGATGGATGTTCCTTCATGTTCAACGTGCTGCCGGTGGAGGTGATCGGCGAAAACGGACATGTCACGGGGCTTAAACTCGCGCGGACGAAGATCAATGCCGAAGGCCGCCCTGAAATCGTCAAGGGCACGGAGTTCATTGAGCCGTTCGACATGGTGATCAAGGCGCTGAATCAGAGGTCGCGCTCGGATATGCTCAAAACATTGTTCCCGAAACTGAAGCTGAACAAGGACGGCACCGTCGCCCGCAACGAGACGACCGGTCAGACGAACTTGAAGCACGTCTTCGCCGCGGGCGATTGTGTGAACGGCGGGCGCGAAGTGGTGAACGCCGTCGGCGAGGCTCGCAAGGCCGCGCGCGGAATTCACAAATGGCTCACGGGCCAGACGGCCGTCGGGCCGATTCAGGCCACGCGCTACGGGCAGAAGCAGCCCTACGGATCGGGACTCGACCGCCCCGTTCGCGCGCCGGAGCTTGAAGAAGAATATTACGCCACCCACAAGAAGTAGAGGACACGGAAGCCCACGTAAGGAGAATTATCATGGCCGACCTTTCCATCAATCTAGCCGGAATCAAATCGCCAAATCCATTCTGGGTCGCCTCCGCGCCGCCCGCCAACACCGCCTATCAATGCCATCGCGCCTTCGAGGCAGGGTGGGGCGGCTATGTGTGGAAGACGATCGGCGAGCCGATCGTCAACGTGAGTTCCCGCTATTAAGCGCTGAATATCGGGCAACTGCGGATGGCCGGGCTGAACAACATCGAACTGATCAGCGACCGCGCGCCGGAAACGAACTTCCGCGAAATCGCGGAATGCAAGAAAGCGTGGCCCGATCGCGCGATCATTGCGTCGCTGATGACGGACACGCGCGAGAACTGGCACGACTACATGAAACGCGCGCGCGACGCGGGCGCGGATGGCGTCGAGTTGAACTTCGGCTGTCCGCACGGCATGTGCGAGCGAGGGATGGGTTCGGCGGTTGGTCAGAATCCGAACGTGATCGAAACGATTGTGGGCTGGGTGATGGAGGCCGCTGAAATACCTGTGATCGTGAAGCTGACGCCGAACGTAACGAGCGTGGTTCCTCCCGCGCGCGCGGCGAAACGGGCGGGCGCGAATGCCGTATCGCTCATCAACACGATCAACAGCATTACGCAAGTGAACATGGACACGATGTGCCCCGAGCCGTATGTGGACGGCATGAGCACGCACGGCGGTTATTGCGGTCCCGCGGTGAAGCCGATCGCGCTCAACATGCTTCACGAAATTGCGGCGGATCCTGAATGCGAAGGTCTTCCGATTTCGGGCATCGGCGGCGTGTCGAATTGGAAGGATGCCGCCGACTTCATCGCGCTTGGCGCGACAGGCGTGCAGGTTTGCACCGCGATCATGCACTATGGTTTTCGCATCGTCGGCGAGATGATTGATGGATTGAGCGCGTTTCTCGACAGCAAAGGAATGAAGTCGGTCAATGAGCTGCGCGGATTGGCCGTGAGCAAAGTCACCAAGTGGGAGCGCCTGAACCTCAACTACAAACGGATTGCGACGATTGACTATGACAAGTGTATCGGCTGCAATTTGTGCTATATTGCCTGCGAGGACGGCGCGCACCAGGCGATCGCGTTGATCAATCCGGAAGGCTATGGCCTGGGTCCCGGGCGCGTTCCCGGCAAACCGATTCCACAGATTCTGGAAGACGTCTGCGTGGGCTGCAACTTGTGTTCGCTGGTTTGCCCCGTGGATGACTGCATCATCATGGTGGATGTGAAGACCGGCAAAAAGCACATGAGTTGGAGAAGTTATCAGGACGGGTTGGCCGCCGGAAAAATGAAACGGATTCCCGCGCACCCCTGAGTTGCGCGAGCATCAGATGATAGGAAGCAAAAGGTAGAGCACTATGAGCAATCAAACCGCATCGAATATCGTTCCCGTGTGCATCGCCGGCCAATGGTTTGTGCCGAAGACGAACACCCACGCCCCCGTGTACAATCCCTCCACCGGCGAAATCATCGCGCACGTGCCGATGTGCGGCGCGGATATTGTGGACCAGGCCGTGGAAGCCTGCGAAGCCGCCGCGTTGGATTGGGCTGAGACCCCGCCGATCGAGCGCGCCCGCGTGATGTTTCGCTACCAAGCGCTGATTGATAAACATTTTGAGGAACTCGCGCAGATGATCACGCGCGAGCACGGCAAGACCATGACCGAGTCGCGCGGCGATGTGTTGCGCGGCATGGAAGTGGTCGAATATGCGTGCTCGGCGCCGGAGCTGCTGAAAGGCGAGGTGTTGGAGAACATCGCGCGCGGAATTGATTGCGATGTCATCAAGCAACCGGTGGGTATCTGCGCCGGCATCTGTCCGTACAACTTCCCCGCGCTGGTGCCGATGTGGATGTATCCCCTCGCGCTCGTGTGCGGAAATACGTTCATCCTCAAGCCAAGCGAAAAGGTGCCGCTGACCGGCGTCCGCCTGATCGAACTGCTGCACGAGGCCGGCTTGCCGAAGGGCGTGTTGAATGTGGTGCACGGCGGGAAAGACAGCGTGGATGCGATTCTCAAGCATCCCAAAATCCGGGCGATCTCCTTCGTCGGGTCGTCGCCGGTGGCGAAGTATATTTTTGAAACCGGGACGCAGCACGGGAAGCGCGTGCAGGCCGCCGGCGGCGCGAAGAATTATGTCTTCGTGATGCCGGATGCTGATTTTGACAACTCAGTGAAGGGTCTCGTGGATGCCGCCTTCGGGTGCGCGGGACAGCGCTGCATGGCCGGCTCCACCGCGGTCGCCATCGGCGGCGCGGCGAAGCAACTGTTGCCGCCGCTCGAAGAGGCCGTCCGCGCGATCAAGGTTGGCGCGACGGATCGCGATGCGTCGGCGAAGATGGGCGCTGTGATCAGCGCTCAGCATCGCGACAAAGTTGCGAGCCTCGTCGAGAGCAGCGTCAAGGATGGAGCGAACGTTGTGGTGGATGGCCGAAAGGTTAAGGTTGCAGATCATCCGAACGGATTCTATTTGGGCCCGACGGTCGTGGATCATGTTCGGGAGGAAATGACCATCGCCAAGGATGAAGTGTTCGGTCCTGTGCTCAACGTGATGCGCTTTGATGATCTCGAAGCCGCCATTGAGATGTCGAACAAGACCATCTTTGGAAACGGCGCGTGCATCTACACGCAATCCGGCAAAGCTGCGCGCGAGTTCCGGCACCGCATCAAATCCGGCATGGTTGGGATCAACATCGGCGTGCCCGCGCCGCTGGCCTATTTCCCGTTCAGCGGTTGGGACTATTCGTTCTTCGGCGACCTTCACCTGCAAGGGCGCGAAGGCATCATGTTCTATACCCGCCAGAAGGTGACGACCTCGCGCTGGTTCCGCTATGGCGAGGGCGATATCTGGCACAAAGAAAAATAGACCGCGTTGGAAGAAAGGAAATAACTCATGGCACTCCTGGTTAAGGGCGGTGAGATTGTAACTCCGGGCGAACGATATGTCGCCGACATCCTGTGCGAAAACGAAAAGATCACCATGATCGGTCCCGGCATCGCTGCGCCGAAGGGCGCGACGGTGATTGATGCGAAGGGAAAATACGTCTTCCCCGGCTTTATTGATCCGCATGTCCACATCTTTCTGCCATTCATGGGCACGTTCGCGAAGGACGACTACGTGTCGGCGAGCAAGGCGGCGCTGGTCGGCGGGACGACGACGCTGATCGAGATGTGCTGCCCTTCGCGGAACGACGAGATTCTCAAATCATACGAGTTGTGGTTGAGCAAGGCCGAGGGGAAGAGCGCGTGCGATTTTACCTTTCACATGGGCGTCTCGCGTTTCGATAAAAAAGCGGAAGCCGAACTGCGACAGATCGTCAAAAGCGGCATCAGCAGTTTCAAAATCTTTCTCGCCTACAAGAACTTCTTCGGCGTCACAGATGAAGAGCTGTACCACACGTTGCGCCTCGCGAAGGAGTTGGGCGTTATCGTCACCGCGCACTGCGAAAACGATGAGCTGGTGGCGCAGTTGCAGCAAAAGCTGTTGGCGGAAGGAAAGACCGATCCGAAGTGGCACTACTGGAGCCGTCCGCCGCGCGTGGAGGCGGAGGGCGTGCACCACCTCGCGACCTTTGCTGAAATGCACGGCACACATATTTATACCGTGCACACCAGTTGCCAGGAATCGCTTCGCGCGGCGCTACGCGCGCGCGAACGCGGCGTGAAAATCTGGGTCGAAACTTTGATCCAATATCTGACGCTCGACATGACGCACGCGGAGTTGCCGAGATTCGAGGGATCGAAATACATCATGTCGCCGCCGCTTCGCGACAAGAAGAATCAGGACGTTTTCTGGAACGCGCTGGCGCAGGGTTTGGTCAGCACGGTGGCGACGGACCACGCGCCGTTCGACTTCAAGAGCCAGAAGCCGATGGGGCGAAAAGATTTCACAAAGATTCCGAACGGTATCCCTTCGCTCGAAGACCGCATGACGGTGTTGTGGACGCGCGGCGTGTGCGAAAATCGAATTGACCTCCATCAATTCGTGGATTGCGGCAGCACTCAGGCGGCCAAGCTCTTCGGCCTGTTTCCGCGCAAGGGCGCGATCGGGATCGGAAGCGATGCGGACCTCGTGGTTTGGGATCCGAAATACCGCGGCAAGATCACGGTGAAAAACCAGTATATGAACGTGGACTACAATCCCTTCGAGGGTTGGGCGATCAAGGGGCGTCCATCCGTGGTCACGGTCCGCGGCGCCGTCGCGGCGCGCGACGGTAAATTTGTTGGAGAGTTGGGGCGCGGCAAATTGGTCAAACGCGAGCCGAATCACTTCTAGCAGAGACGCGCCGCGCAAAACGCGCGGCGCGCGCATTCATGACTTCTGGCGACAAATTCAGAGCAGCCGTTGAGGCTGAGCGCCCCTTGCAAATCGCGGGCGTGATTAACGCCTACGCCGCGCGAATGGCGGAGCGCGTCGGTTTTCGGGCGCTGTATATTTCCGGCGCGGGCGTTGCCAATGCGTCCTACGGCCTGCCGGACCTCGGATTCACCACGATGGAGAACGTGCTCGAAGACGTGCGGCGGATTGCATCCGCAACAACCCTGCCGTTGCTGGTGGATGTGGACACGGGTTGGGAAGACCCGGAGCGAACAGCGCGCGAAATGGCCGCGGCGGGCGCGGGCGCAATACAGATGGAAGATCAGATTTCCATGAAGCGCTGCGGTCATCGCCCGAACAAGGCCGTCGTCTCCACGGATGAAATGGCGCAGCGCGTTCGCGATGCGGTTCGGGGGCGGGGCAAGAGCGGTTTGGTGATCATGGCGCGCACGGATGCGGTGGCGGTGGAGGGGATGGACGCGGCCATTCAGCGCGCGCGCGCCTATGTGAAGGCCGGGGCGGATATGATTTTCGCGGAGGCGCTCACGACGCTGGAGGACTATCGCGCATTTTCCAGCGCGGTGCCCGTGCCGCTGCTGGCGAATATCACCGAATTCGGGAAGACGCCGCTGTTCACGACGCAGGAACTCGCTGGCGCAGGCGTGAGGCTCGTGCTGTATCCGCTTTCCGCATTCCGCGCCATGAACGCGGCGGCGCTGCGCGTGTTCAAGACGATCCGCGCGGAAGGCACGCAGAGGAGCGAGGTCGGCTCCATGCAAACGCGCGCGGAACTGTACGATTTTCTCGACTACCATAAATACGAACAGGAAGCGGACGCAAAGATCAAAGGAGGCTGAGATGAGCGACTTCGCAAAGGGGCTGGAAGGGATTATTGCCGGGCAGACCGCGGTGGCGGTTATTGATGAGAAGGGCGGCGGGCTCCAGTACCGCGGCTATCCGCTCAATCAATTGACGGAGCGCGCGACGTTCGATGAGGTGGCGTATCTGTTGCTGCGTGGCGAGCTGCCGCGCAAGCGCGAGTTGGCGCGTTATCAGAAGTCTTTGAAAAAGATGCGCAGCCTTCCCGCGGCGCTTCGAAAAATCCTCGAAAAGCTGCCGGCCTCGACGCATCCGATGGATGTCATGCGCACGGGCTGCTCCGCGCTCGGATGTCTGGAGCCGGAAGGCGGCGAGCGGGACCAGTTGGCTGTGGCGGATCGCCTGCTCGCGATTTTTCCCGGCATGTTGATGTATTGGCACGCGTTCGCGAATCGCGGAGAGCGCATCAAGACGAAAACTTCGGCCGATTCCATTGCCGGGCATTTGCTCGAACTGCTGCACGGCAAACCTCCGGAGCCGCTGCATCTTCAGGCGATGGAGGTGTCGTTGATTCTCTACGCGGAGCACGAGTTCAATGCCTCCACGTTCACCGCGCGAACGATTACCTCGACACTGGCGGATTTCTATTCCGCCGTGACCGGCGCGATTGGCGCGCTGCGCGGCCCGCTGCACGGCGGGGCGAACGAGGCGGCGATGGAGTTGATTCAGCGCTACCGCACACCCGAAGAAGCGGAAGCCGGCATCATGGCGAGCTTGGCGAAAAAGGAAAAGATCATGGGCTTCGGCCATCGGGTGTATAAAGTTTCCGACCCTCGCTCGGATGTGATTGAGGTGTGGGCGAAGAGGCTATCCGAGGGCAGCGAAGAGGGGCGACGGCAATATGCGGTGGCCAAGCGGATTGAGCAGGTCATGCGCCGGGAAAAGAACCTCTTCCCGAATCTCGATTTCTACAGCGCGGTTTCCTACAATCAACTGGGCGTTCCAACAAATCTCTTCACGCCGATTTTCGTCATGTCGCGTGTGGCGGGATGGTCGGCGCATATCATCGAGCAGCGCGCGGACAATCGCATCATCCGCCCGTCATCGGAATATATCGGTCCGGCGCTCCGGGAAGTTCCAACGATTGGAGACCGGTAGCCGTGTCCGCGCCCATTTCAAACAAGCGTCCGCCGCCCGACGATGTGCTGGCGCAGATTGCCGACTATGTTCACGCCGCCAAAATCGCAAGCGAGGAGGCCTACGACACCGCGCGGTATTGTCTGATGGACAGCATCGGGTGCGCGGCCCTCGCCTTGAAGTTCCCCGAGTGCACAAAGCTGTTGGGGCCGGTGGCGCCGGGCGCGATATTGGCGAACGGGGCCCGCGTGATCGGTATGTCCGACGAGTTGGACCCGGTGCGCGCGTCGTTCAACAACGGCGCGTTGATTCGCTGGCTCGACTTTAACGATACGTGGCTGGCGGCGGAGTGGGGGCATCCGTCAGATAATCTCGGCGGCATTCTCTCGCTCGCGGATTGGTTGAGCCGGGCGCAATCGCCGGCGGGACCGACGGTGGGCGATGTGCTCACCGCGGCGATCAAGGCGCACGAGATTCAGGGCGTGCTCGCGCTCGAAAACAGCTTCAACCGCGCGGGCATGGATCACGTGATTCTCGTTCGTATTGCGACCACGGCGGTCGCGACGGGACTGCTTGGGGGAACGCGTGAGCAGATTATTAACGCCGTTTCCAACGCCTGGGCGGATGGAGGAGCGTTGCGGGTCTATCGGCATGCGCCGAACACCGGCTCGCGAAAGTCCTGGGCAGCGGGCGACGCGACGAGCCGCGGCGTGTGGCATGCGCTCACCGCGATGCGTGGCGAGATGGGATATCCCGGCGCGCTTTCGACGAAGATGTGGGGTTTTCAGGATGCGCTGTTCCGGGGCAATGCCATCCGGCTGCCGCGTCCGCTCGGTTCGTATGTGATGGAGCATGTGCTCTTCAAAATTTCGTTTCCCGCGGAGTTTCACGCGCAGACGGCGGTGGAGTGCGCATTCAAACTGCATCCGCAAATTCGTGCGCGGCTCGACCAAATCGAACGCGTGGAACTCACGACGCACGAATCGGCGATTCGAATCATTGATAAGACCGGGCCGCTCCACAATCCGGCGGATCGCGATCACTGTCTTCAATACATGACCGCCATCGGCCTGATTTTCGGGCAACTGACCGCCGATCATTACGAGGACAAGGTCGCGGCCGATTCGCGGATTGACGAATTGCGGGCGAAGATGAAGGTGGTGGAGGACAAGAGTTTCAGCCGCGACTATCTCGATCCACAGAAGCGTTCCATCGCCAATGCGGTGCAGGTGTTTTTTCTCGATGGGTCTTCGACCGAAAAGGTCACGGTCGAGTATCCTATCGGGCATCGCCGTCGCCGCGCGGAAGGCATTCCTGAGTTGAAAAAGAAGTTTGAATCCGCGTTGCGCGGGAACTACGCGCCGTCGCGGGTAGCGGATATTCTTTCCGCCTTTGCTGACTCCGGCGCGCTCGCCGCGAGGCCGGTTCGGGATTTGATGGCGCTGCTGGTGAAATAGACCAAGGCGGCGGGATCAGGGCGCGGCGGCTTTGTTTTCAACGTGTGGCGCAGGTTCGGCATCGAGCCGCGCGCCCGCGTGCAGCGGCAGCGTGAGCCAGAATGTTGCGCCCCGTCCGGTTTCACTGATGACGCCGATCTGGCCGCCGTGCGCTTCAACCGCGAGCTTGCAGAACTTCAATCCCAACCCGGTTGAAAGGTGGCCGGGCGAGGTGTGGCGAGGGCTTTCGATGTGTGCGAACTTGTCGAAGATTCGCTCGCAATATTCCCGGGGAATTCCCGGCCCGTTGTCGGCGATTTCGATTCGGGCGCCGTTGTCGCGCGGCGAGACAGTGACGGAAATCGTGGAGTCTTCCTGCGTGTGAAAACAAGCGTTGCTGATGAGGTTCACCAGCACGCGATGAATGATTTCAGCATCGCAGGTCGCGGGCACGGGGTCCGCCGGCGCATACACGCGAACGGTGTGGCCCGCCGTGATGCGGCTCAACGAGGCGAGAGCGCGTTTGGCGGAAACGCGCAAGTCGCAAACGCCGGTTCGCAGCGGCATCACGCCGGCTTCGAGGCGGCTCACATCGAGCAGTGAATTGACCATGTCAATCAAGCGGTGGGTGTGCGTTAACGTTTCATCCACATAGGAGTCCACCGTGCCGGCGTTGCCGATTCGGAGTTCGTCTTTCAGCAGTTGCAGCGTTCCGAGAATGACCTGCAACGGATTCTTCATGTCGTGAATGAGCATGTGAAGAATGTTGTCGCGCGCCTCTTCGGTTGTGCGCAGTCGGTTCACGTTCTCTTCAAGCTGCCGCACGAGTTCATCCTTTTCGCGCACCGCGCGTTCGGCTTCCACCCTGCGCGCCACGTCGCGAAGCAACAGCACCGCGCCACGCTTTCCGCGAATCGCGCCGGTGATAATTTCCAACGGAATAGCGCTGCCGTTGCGATGCTTGCCGGTGGCGACACCAACGTGAAAGCCGAGGCGGTCGAGTTGGTCGTGGATGGGCGTGGCGCGCGCGTCACTGGACCGGCGGTCGAAGTATAAAATGTCGGTGGTTTGGCCGAGGAGTTCAGTCGTGGTGAAGCCGAACATTTTCGACACGGCGGGGCTGCACATGGTGATAACTCGGTTGGGGTTCACGACGATGAAGGCATCCGGATTGAGGTTGGCTATGATCTCTGCAAGCTCGTCGTCGTTGATCACCACGCGGGTCCACTGACGGTAGCTGATCCAGAGCAGGCCGAGCAGCCAGAAAGCCAAAAAGTGGACCAACCCCAGTGGAGTCCCATCTCCGGCGGGTCTTCCCTCGATCCATTGGAGCACAAGCCCGTAGAGCGTATAGGCCGTCAACGCAATGGCCACGCCTATCGCCCACTTGAGGCATGTGCTCTCACGAAATTTGACCCTCTCAAGTTTCATATCGCAAGCGTCACTGATGCATAACTCATGCCAGATCGCGTTTCAGGCCGCTATTGTGTCTGTCTTCTCCAAAATGACACAAGCGCTTCGCACATTTGACAAATGGTTGGACAAAGAGGGCGCTTGGCGTGCATCAGGCTTCTCATCGGTCGCCCGGCATGTCACTTGCTTTGTCCTTTGGGCTATTGCAAACTATGAGCCAAGGCGTTGCCATGATTGATGTCAATTTCGATTGTCCGCAGTGCGGCCAGAATCTGGATGCTCCAGAGGATATGGCCGGACTTTTTATTGAATGTCCCGCATGCACCAAGATCATCAAAGTGCCCACCGTTGCCGAGGCGCAACGCCAGGCCGAAGCGGATCGTCCGGCAAGTGAGACGGAATATCGTCCCGCTCCGCCCCCCGTCCGAGGCGATGAGGTTGGGGGAGAGCAAAAAAGCACCACCATGCGCATTCAACTTCCGCCGGACCTCGGAATTCCCGAAAAGCGCAAGCGCCAGATTTTCATCAGGCGCCCTGACCGCACTTGAACGGGCGCGAGGCGCAGCGTCATGAAAATTGTTTGCGCGACGAGTCTCACGCACGGCTACGAGGCGTTTTCCACGATGGGCGATGTGGAACTCGTGCCCGACAAGTCCATCACAGCCGATGTGGCGCGCGATGCGGACCTGCTGGTGGTGCGCTCCAAAACGCGCGTGGGACCGGCGCTGCTTGACGGCAGCAAGGTCGCTTTTGTCGGAACCGCCACGGCGGGCACCGACCACATGGACCTCGACTATCTCGATCAGCGCCGCATCGGTTGGGCTTCCGCGGCGGGCAGCAACGCCAACAGCGTCGCCGAATATGTGGTGGCCGCCCTGCTCTGCCTTGCGGTGCGCCATCGCTTCGCGCTTCAAGGCCGCACGATTGCGGTGATCGGCGTGGGGCACGTCGGGAAGCTCGTGGCGAAAAAAGCCGAGGCGCTCGGGCTGCGCGTTTTGCTGAACGATCCGCCCTTGTTCATCGAAACCGGCGACGCGCGATTTCAGCCGCTCGATGAAATTCTCCCGCAAGCCGACATCGTGAGTCTTCACGTGCCGCTGCTGGATCACGATCCGTTTCCGACCCGCCGAATGGTTCATGCGCGCTTCTTCGAGCAGCTTCAGCCGGGCGCAATTTTCGTCAACGCGGCGCGCGGCGAAATCGCCGATTCCGACAGCGTGCTGCGCGCGCTCGACGCGGGCATCATCCGCCACGCGGTTCTCGACGTGTTCGAAAACGAGCCTTCCGGCCCGTATGCCCTTCTCGCGAGCGCCGACCTGATCACGCCGCATATCGCGGGCTATTCACATCAGGGCAAAGTCAATGGCACCTGCATGATCTATCGGGAGGCGTGCAGCTTTTTTGAAATCGCGCCGGTGTGGACGCCTCCGCGCGCTGTCGGCTTGCCTCCCATTTGCGTCGAAGCCGCCGGTCGGAGCGACGAAGCTATATTGGCTGAAGTGGTGGGGCGGGCCTATTCGATCGAGGCGGACGACGCGGCGCTGCGGGCGGGGCTGTCGAATGACGCGGACGCGCGTGGACGCCACTTCGAAAAGCTGCGCGCGGAATATCCCGTGCGGCACGAGTTCAACCAGCGCGTGGCGCGAATCGGCGGCGCTTCGCCGACGCTCTCGCGGCGGGTCGCCGCGTTGGGTTTCCAATCGTTGGAAAAGCGGGTTTGAAAAGTTCCAACCGTTGGAAAAAATTCCGATTCATTTTCCAACCGTTGGAACGTAGGATGCGCCGGACATGAAGAACCTTCTCGTCACCGGCGGCTGCGGATTTATCGGATGCAACTTCATCCGCTATCTGCTGGAAGAATCCGATTTCAGCGGCCGCATCATCAACGTGGACAAGCTCACGTATGCGGGAAATCCGTTGAGCCTCGCCGACGTGGCCGGGAAATTCGGATCGCGCTACGTCTTCGTGAAGGCGGATATCTGCGACCGGGCGGCGATGGCACGGGCGCTGGATGATTATGCGGTGGATGCGGTGGCGCACTTCGCTGCGGAGTCGCACGTGGATCGCTCGATCGCGCGGCCGGATGATTTCGTTCAGACGAATATCATCGGCACCTACACGCTCCTGCAACTGTGCCGCGAGCGGATGGACCGCATCAAGCTGTTCCACCACGTCAGCACGGATGAAGTGTTCGGCACGCTCGGAGACACCGGCTACTTCACCGAGGAAACGCCCTACGCGCCGAACAGCCCGTACTCCGCGTCGAAGGCCGCGAGCGATCATCTCGTGCGGGCCTATCACGAGACCTACAAGCTGCCGGTGACGATGTCGAACTGCTCGAACAACTATGGCCCGTTCCATTTTCCCGAAAAACTGATTCCGCTGATGATCCTCAACGCGCTCGAAGGAAAGCCGCTGCCGGTGTATGGCGACGGGAAAAATGTGCGCGATTGGCTGTACGTGCGCGATCACGCCGTTGCCATTTGGGCGGTCATGCGCAAGGGGCGCGCGGGCGCGACCTACAACGTCGGCGGGCGGAACGAAATGCAGAACATCGCCGTGGTGCAGGTCATTTGCGATTTGCTGGACGAGCTGGTCGGCCCGCTGCCCGGCATGAAATCGCGGCGCGCGTTGATCGCATATGTCAAGGACCGGCCCGGCCACGATCGCCGCTATGCGATTGACTGTTCGAAGATCGAACGCGAGTTGGGCTGGACGCCCGAGGAGTCCTTCGAGACGGGCATCCGCAAGACGGTTCGTTGGTATCTCGATCGCCGCGACTGGGTGAATCAGGTGCGCAGCGGCGATTATCAAAAGTGGATTCAGGAGCACTACGGACGATGAAGGGCATTATTCTCGCCGGCGGTTCGGGCACGCGGCTCTATCCGATCACGCGCGTGGTCAGCAAGCAGTTGCTGCCCGTGTACGACAAGCCGATGATCTACTACCCGCTTTCCGTGCTCATGCTGGCGGGCATTCGCGATATTCTCATCATTTCCACGCCGCAGGATTTGCCGCGGTTTCGCGAGTTGATGGGCGATGGAAGTTCCATCGGCGTCCGTTTCTCCTACGCCGAGCAACCTAAACCCGAGGGACTCGCGCAGGCGTTCATCATTGGGCGCGATTTCATCGGCAAGGATTCCGTCGCGCTGGTTTTGGGCGACAACATTTTTTTCGGACACGATCTCTCCGCGATTCTGAAACGCGCGGGCGGGTTGAAAAAGGGCGGCGTTATCTTTGGCTATCTGGTCAAGGACCCGGAGCGCTACGGCGTGGTTTCGTTTGATCAAACCGGGCGCGTGTTGACGATCGAGGAAAAGCCCGCAAAGCCGAAGTCGCGCTACGCGGTGCCGGGGTTATATTTTTATGACCACGACGTGGTGAACATCGCATCCGAGTTGAAGCCGTCGCCGCGCGGTGAACTGGAGATCACCGATGTGAATCTGGCGTATCTGAAGCGCGGCGATTTGCGCGTGGAGCTGTTGGGCCGGGGCTTTGCGTGGCTCGACACGGGCACACACGAATCCCTGATTGAGGCGACGCAATACGTTCAAACGATTGAAACGAGGCAAGGGCTGAAAATTTCCTGCATCGAGGAGATTGCGTTCCGGCAGGGGTGGATTTCTCGCGACCAGTTGCGCGCGCTGGGCGAGGGGATGAAGAAGAACGAATACGGGCAGTATCTTCTGCGCTTGCTCGAAGACGACGCATGAGGTTGCGCCGATGAAATTCACCGAACTTGAAATTCCGGGGCTGATCCACGTGCAGCCCGATGTGTGGGGCGATGAGCGCGGATTTTTCATCGAAACTCACCATGCTGAAAAATACGCCAAAGGCGGAATCGCAAAACCCTTTGTTCAGGACAACCACTCGCACTCGATCAAGGGCGTGCTGCGCGGCCTTCATTTTCAGCGGAACACGCCGCAGGGAAAACTGGTGAGCGTGGTGCGCGGCGACGTCTGGGATGTCGCCGTGGATATCCGGCGCGGCTCTCCCGCGTTCGGGCGCTGCGTAGCGCTGATGCTGTCGGGCAAAAATCACGAACAGCTTTATGTTCCCGAGGGCTGCCTGCACGGGTTTCTCGTGCTGAGCGATGTCGCGGATGTGTACTACAAGTGCACAACGCTCTATGTCCCCGCCGACGACACGGGCGTTCGATGGGATGATCCGACCTTGGCCGTGCCGTGGCCGCTCGAGGGGGCGGCGCCGAAACTTTCGCCAAAGGACGGAAAGCTGCCGCTTTTTTCGGACATCCCGGAGAGCGCGTTGCCGAAATTCAAAACGGCGGTTTGAGGTCGAGTTCGCGCGCGAGCGTCCGCAATTCGCTTTGCAACTCCGGGCTGATGGGAATGCCGAGCCGTGCGCGGCGCTGATGGGTTTCCCATTCCTTCTCGCCCGGCGCCCACACGCGGCGGCAACGCGGCACCTTTTTCGCGCCGCGCAGTTCGCGCATGATGCCGCCGACGGTTCGGCGGAATCGCGGGAGCGGCGTGAACGATTTCACATCCAACGCCATGAAAAAATGGCCGAGGCGGTAGGGCCGCGCTTTGCCGCCCTCGACGCCGCCGGCGAGTCCCGAAAGAAAATCGCCGTCCTGCAATGCGGCGCAGAGGATTTCCACCATGATGGCGAGGCCGTAGCCTTTGTGCCCGCCGAGGGTTTCTCCCGCGCCGCCAAGCGGGAGCAGCGCGCCGGTGAGCGAAGTGAGCGCGCGCAGCAGTTGCGACGGATCGCGAATGTCGCGGCCCTTCGCATCCACCGCGACGCCGGCGGATAGCTTGCGTCCGAGGCGCTCGGCCACCTCAACATTGCCGCGCTGAATGGTGGAGAGCGCGGCGTCGAAGCAAAAATCGAACGGCTCATCGCTCGGCGCGGCAAAGGCCAACGGGTTTGTTCCGAAGAGCGGCTGCACGGAAAAAGTCGGCGCGACGGCGGGGCGGGCATTGGTCGCGGCGATGCCAATCATGCCGCGTTTGGCGGCCATCAACGCGAAGTAGCCCGCGATGCCGAAGTGGGTGGCGTTGCGCACGGCTACGGCGCCGATGCCGCGGCGCGCAGCTTTTGCGATGGCGAGATTCATGGCGCGCGCGGCGGCGGCGTGTCCGATGCCAAGGCCGGCGTCGAGCACGGCGGTCGTGCCGGTGTCGCGCACGCGGCGGAGCGAGGTCGTCGGGCGGGTGATGCCCGATGCGAGGCGGTCGCTGTAGTATTTCAGCCGGCTGATGCCGTGGGTATCCACGCCGCGCAAGTCAGCGGAGAGCAGGACGCGGGCGCAAATTCGCGCGTCGTCGGGCGCGACGCCGTGATGTTGAAAAACGGATTGCGCGAAGCGGGCGAGGTCCGCCGCGCGCGCCTTCAGCGATCGTGAGCGCGGTAGCGGCTGATGAAGTCGTGCCATAGGTCCAACGATACCTTGCGCGTGTTGACGAACTCAACTCCGATCCGGCACCAGCCCCGCCTCGTGTCGTTTTTTGACCAGCGCACAATGCCTTCGCTTTCGAAGTTCATGAACCGGCTCGCTCCGATGTTCGTGGTGGGCAATTGCATTTGAACGCGCGCTTTTTGGCCCTTCTCGAAGACGAAAGGGATGTCCACACAGATGCCTCCTTTCGAGACATCCACGACGAGGGTCTCGACGGAAACCGGCAGGTCAGCGCGGGCGGCGAGTGGAAACAGGGTCAGCCGGATGCGGTCTTTGCGTTTGATCCGTCCAGTATTCCTTTTTTCATAATACATGTTGACACCCTCTACCGCATTCTGCGGCCATATCCAATCCTGTTTTCAGTGTTTGACCATGCCACTGAGGTTCGGTAGCGTGGTCTCCATGCGTGAACGACGAAGGGCCCCGAGGGTGGCCGACAAAAATATTGTGCTTCTGACGCTCGTGACCGTGCCGGGGCAGCGCGAGTTGGAAGGGCGGACGTTCACCTGCACGTCGGCGGATATTTCCGTGGGCGGAGTGCGGCTGTTCAGCAGCATGAAGATTCCGGTTGGAACGATTCTGGAATTGCGGGTGGCGGCGGTGAGTCCGCCGGCGGCGTTCAAGTTCGTGGGGCGGGTGAGCTGGCAGCTCGAAGTTCTCGCGCCCCCCGCGTTTTTCATCGGTGTGGAGTTTACCGGCGGCGATGCGCATGCGCAGGGCGCATGGGAAAAGTTTGTCCGGGAAAAAACACCCGCGCCCATTTCCGATTCCGTCTCGGACGAATAGTTCGGACTTCAGTTTCGGCTTCAGCGCTTCTCAGGTTTCGCGCGTCGCAGTTGCGTCGGATCAAGGCGGGCTGAGGGCAAAAAAAAATTCCAACCGTTGGAAGTTCTTCGAGAGATATTTCCAACGATTGGAATGTATATGCAGTTGAGCCGGCTATTTCTTTTTGCCCTTGCTCTTCTTGGCGGGTTTCTTTTTCGCTGCTGCCTTCTTCGCTGCCTTCTTGGCCATAGCCCGTATCTCCCAAAGACAACCACCGGCCCAATGCCCGCGGTTGTTGCTGACATGATGCGAGCGGGCGCAGATGCAGTCAAGTGCCTGCGAAGAAAAAATAAAAATAAAATTACGGCACTGGGAAGCGCGCGGTGAGTTCCAAAACCGCTTCGCGCACTTCTTTGATGACCGTTTCGTTCTCGCGGTCGCGCAGCACGCGGCCGATGAAGCCGGCGATGGCCGCCATTTCCGCTTCGCGCATTCCGCGCGTGGTGATCGCGGGCGAGCCGACGCGAATGCCCGAAGTGACGAAGGGGCTTTTCGTGTCGAATGGAATCGCGTTCTTGTTCACCGTGATGCGCGCGTGATCCAGTGCGGCAGAGGCATCTTTGCCGGTCACGCCGATGGGTGAAAGGTCCACGAGCATCAAGTGGTTGTCGGTTCCGCCGGAAATGATGCGGAGGCCTTGCGCGGCGAGTTCGGTCGCGAGCGTTTGCGCATTTTTCACCACTTGTTGGGCATAGGTTTTGAAGGAAGGTTGCAGCGCTTCGAGCAAACAGACGGCTTTTGCAGCGATGATGTGCATGAGGGGGCCGCCCTGCACGCCGGGGAACATTTGCTTGTCAATGTCCTGCGCGAATTTTTCGCGGCAGAGGATCAATCCGCCGCGTGGGCCGCGCAGTGTTTTGTGCGTGGTGGTGGTGACGAAGTCGGCGTAGGGCACGGGGCTGGGGTGGACGCCGCCGGCGACGAGTCCGGCGATGTGGGCCATGTCCACAAAGAGCAGCGCGCCGACGCTGTCGGCGACTTCGCGCATGCGTTTGAAATCAATGATGCGCGAGTAGGCGCTGGCGCCGGCGGTGATGAGTTTCGGTTTGTGCTGCGCGGCGAGTTCGGCGAGTTCGTCGTAGTTGATGCGCTCGTTGTCCTTGTTCACGCCGTAGGGAATGACGTTGTAGTAGCGGCCGGAGAAGTTGGCTTTGTGGCCGTGCGTGAGGTGTCCGCCGTGGGCGAGGTTCATTGCGAGGATCGTGTCGCCGGGCTGCAGGACGGCGAAATAGACGGCCATGTTGGCCTGGCTTCCGCTGTGCGGTTGCGCGTTCACGTGCTCGGCGCCGAAGAGGAGCTTCGCGCGTTCGATGGCGAGGCGTTCGGCGACATCCACGCATTCGCATCCGCCATACCAGCGCTTGCCGGGATAGCCTTCGGCGTATTTGTTGGTCATTACGCACCCGGCGGCCTGGCGGATGGCTCGGCTGGTGTAGTTTTCGGAGGCGATAAGTTCGATGTTTTCGCGCTGGCGCTGCGTCTCGTCGAGGATGGCGCGATAGAGGTCGGGATCCGTGGCTTCGATGGCTTCGAGGCCGGCGGTTTCGTTGGCGATGCGGTCGAGTTTGTTCACGCGTCGTTCGTGGCGTCCGCCGGAGAACGTCGTTTTCAGCCACGTGTCCACGATGGATTGAATTTGGTCGGGCGGGGTGGTTTTGGCGCCGAGCACGAGGATGTTGGCGTTGTTGTGGGAGCGCGCGAGCATGGCGACGTCGGGACTGGTGACGAGCGCGGCGCGCACGCCGGGATACCGATTTGCGGCGATGCTCATGCCGACGCCGGTGGCGCAAACGAGGACGCCCTGATCGGCGTCGCCGTCGGAGACCTTTTCCGCGACGACGGAGGCGAAGTCGGGATAGTCCACGGAGTCGCGCGAAAAGGTTCCCGCATCTGTGACATCCATGCCCCGCGCGGTGAAGGCTTCTTTGACGGCATTTTTGAGTTCAAAACCGGCATGGTCGGATCCGATGAAAATTTTCATTTTTGCTTTGCTCCTCGAAGAACCGACATTCAGCCAGCCCTTTTCTTTGATGTAAAGGATGAGATCGGAAATACAACTTTCGAGCGCGTCGCGGGTGCGGCGATAGACATCGAGCGAACCGCCGATGGGGTCGGGGATTCCTGAATTGCGCGAAGGCGACGGGCCAAATCCTGTGATGACGAAGGTGCGCGATCTGGCGGAAGGGACGAGTTGAATCACGTCTTCGCGATGGGCGGGGGTCATCGTGGCGATGAGGTCCGCCGATTGGATCAGCGCGGGTGTCAGGAGGCTGCTGCGGAAATTGCGGAGGTCAATTTTCCATTCGGCGAGCGCGATTTGCGATTCGCGCGTGGCGGGCATGCCGTCGGCGGCGCAGGTCCCGGCGGAGATGGACTTCCACCCCGCGTTCGCGCCGACGCGTTGGCGGAAGATCGCCTCGGCCATCGGGCTGCGGCAGATATTTCCTGTGCAAACAAATAGAATCGTTTTCATTCAGGTCGCTCTTCCACCACGCGCAAAATTTCTCCCGCAGGCACCGCGCCTTCGCGGAGCACTTCGACGCGGTGCGCGCCGACGCGAACGACGGTGCTCGGAACGCCGCCGCGCGCCGGGCCCGCGTCGAGAATCACGGACGCGAAGGGGCCCACAGTTTCGGCGGCCTGCGCTGCTGTTTGAGCCGGCGGCTCGCCGCTCCGATTCGCGCTTGTAACGGCCAACACGTTACCCGTTTTGCGGAGGAGTTCCAGCGCGACGTGGTGGTCGGGGATGCGATAGCCCACCCATTCGCCGTCTTGTTGAAGCACGAGCGTGAGGGGGCCGGGGCAATAGCGGGCGGCGAGCGCGGCGGCGGCGGGCGGCACGCGCGCGCCGCCAGCGCGAACTTGATCGAGGGATGCGGCGAAGAGGGCGATGGATTTGTCCTTCGGCCGGCCTTTGGCTTCGAAGAGGCGATCCATCGCGCCGGGCGCGCGCGGGTCGGCGGCGAGTCCATAGACGGTTTCGGTTGGAATCACAACCAACTCGCCGCGCGCGAGGGCTTCGGCGCCGCGCGCGATGGCGGGGGCGGCGGGCGCGGAATCGGAGACGGGGATGATTTGGGGCGTGTTCATCGGGGAATGGAGCGGATTTCCAACGATTGGAAAGCGACTTCGCGGTTTTTTCCGACGATGGTCAAGCGCGGACGCCCGATGAGTCCGGGGTCCACCAGGGGCAGCGCAATATCGTTGTGGCCTTTTTTCAGTGGGGCGGAGACTTCGGTCGTGAGGGTTTCGCCGGCGGAGACCGTTGAAGTCGAGGCCCAACTGATTTTCAACCGGCAAGGGCCGGAGACGATGAGTTGCACGCGGATCAGGGGGAGTTGGGAAGAGACATTGGAGATTTCAGGAAGCTCGATGCTCAAGTTCGGGATTTCGGTGGTGATGTGAAGCCCATCGCCTTGAGGCTTCGCGCGCGCGTGGTTGGGCAAGATGATGGCGCGGGCGACATCGTCGGCGGTTGCGCCGCCGGCGATGTGGTTTGTCGCGCGTTCGAATCGGCGCTGCGCCGCCCATTCTTGAATCGGGGTGGGATACTTGAGGTGGCGGCGAAGGTGGCGGTCGCCGATGATGAAGAGAACGGCGTCAGGCTCGGCGCGCTGGATGCTTTTCATGTCCAGGGCGAGAGTGCTCCAGGTGTAGAGCACATATCGGAAGTGTTCGGAGATGAGTGGAATGAGCGAGGAGGTGAAGGAGTCGCGGATGACGAGCAGGCGGAGCTTGTCGGGCGCGTCGAGTGTGGAGACGATGTCCGACGTTTCGAGGTCGTTGTCGGCTTGCAGGTGAGCGCGGGGCGGCTGATGTGGAAGGGCGAGGATTTGATGGTCGGGAATGTCTGTTTTCAGGCCGATCATTCCGGCCAGGTCGCCATCGTGTTCGATGCGCGGTTCAAATGTGAAGTCGGATTCGGGCCGGGGAGTGAGGTTTGAGAGCGATCGCCCCATTTGTTCGAGGAGGGCGTGATAGGCGCGGTAGGCGCCGAATTGGGTCCAGTGCGTGTCGGTGAAGCGATAGGCGAGCGCGTCGCGTTTGGCTTCCATCAACGGAGGAAGCAGGTCAATGAAGGAGAAGGAGGCGCGTTCTTTGAAGTAGCGAGCGGCGCGTTCGCTGGTGGTTTCCGGCCCGACGCGCGTCATCCATGACGGCAGGTGTTCGGGGTAGGTCGTTTCGCGACCGGGGACGATGGCGACGAAAAAGGCGACGCGCCGAGCGGCGAACCAGTCGGCGAAGTCTTGAAACATCCAGCGCCAGGTTTCGAGTTCAGCGGGAGTGAGTGGATTGATTCCGCGCGCGTCGCTGACGGGATCGCCGTCGTGGGCGACGGCGCCGTTGTAGTAGAGCCAGCCGTCTTTGCCGATGAGGACTTTGGATTGTGGCGAGGTGCGTAATGCATTGAAGAGCAGGCGGCTGTGCAGGTGGATGAGCCAGGGGCGCAGTCCGAAATGGTCTTTGAACCATTCATCAAAATCCGTGGGCCATGCGCGGAGGGCGGCCAGGGTGGAGGGGCGGGAGGGGAAGAGTTTGGGAATTCGCTTTTCGCCGGAGTCGGGCGTGGGCGGACACCAGCCGGTGATTTGCGCGGCGACGGGGATGAAGAGGGCTACGATAAAAAGGATCGTCCAGAGCGACCGCGAGATTTTTTCCGTTCGAGAGGGCGCGTTCATCGGGTCAGAATCGGAAATAGATGAAGGGGTTGTGCGTGCCGGACGCGAGTTTCAGGGTGCAGGCCGCGAGGATGGCGAGGAGCGCGAGGCAGAGTCCGGTCGCGCGCAGCGCGTTGAGGATGGGCGCGTCGCTGCGCGCGTTGAGTTTTTCGGAGAGCCACGGCCAGATGGGCGCGCTGCCGATGACGGCGGCGATGGAGACGAGGGCGACTTGCGGGTCCATGAATTCGGCGAGGGGGTGGAGCGCGAGCGGCGCGCCCGCGCCATACATCGAGGAAAAGTAGTCCATGGCGTGCTTTAGATTGTCGGCGCGAAAAAAAACGAGACTCGATGCGAAGGAGAAGTTGGCGTAGGCAATGCCCAGCGCGGATTGAAAAAACTTCAACTGCCGCGCGCGGATGACGCGCTCGATGATCAGGAACGTGCCTTGATAGAGGCCGAAGAAAACGAAGTTCCATGTGGAGCCGTGCCAGATGCCGCAGAGCACGAAAACGATCATGAGATTGAAATAGGCGCGCGAGCGGCTGCAGCGGTAGCCGCCGAGCGGGTTGAAGAGATAGTCGCGGAACCAGGTGGAGAGGGAGATGTGCCAGCGCTGCCAGATTTCGGTCAGCGTGTGGGAGATGTAGGGATAGTTGAAGTTGCGGAGAAAGTGAAATCCGAACATGCGGCCCAGGCCGATGGCCATGTCGGAATAGCCGGAGAAGTCGAAGTAGAGTTGGAGGGTGTAGAAGAACAGTCCGAGCCATGCGGTGCCGCAGGGGAGTTGGTCGGGAGGCAGGCCGAAAATGGCGTCGGCTTTTTCCGCGAGCACGTTGGCGACGAGGACTTTTTTGCCGAGTCCGACGAGGAAAATGCGAACGCCTTCGGAAAATTCGTCGAAGTTGACGGAGCGCTTTGTGATTTCGCGGGCGATGTCGGCGTAGCGGACGATGGGGCCGGCGATGAGTTGTGGAAAGAGGGAGATGTAGAGGGCGAGGTCGGCCCAACTGCGTTGAACAGGGACTTGTCGGCGATGCACATCGAGGACATAGGACATGGCTTGAAAGGTGAAAAACGAGATGCCGATGGGGAGGGGAATGCGGTTGAATTCGATCGGGACGAGGCCAAGAAACCCGCGGACGACGTTCGCGTTATCCATCAAAAAATTGCCGTATTTGAAGAGGATCAGCAGGCCGAGATTGAAGACCACGGAACCCGCGGCGAGGACTTTGGACGAGGCTCTGTCGGGGCGTCGGGCAATGGCCAGCGCAAAGAAATAGTTGGCCGTGACCGAGAGCAGCATGATAAGCACAAACAACGGCTCGCCCCATGCGTAGAAGATCAGGCTGAAGGTGAGCAGAATCCCGTTGCGCCAGGACTGCGGCGCGACAAAATAGATCAGCAGCGCCAGCGGCAGAAAGAGAAAGAGAAAAGTGACCGAGCTAAAAACCATGCCTGTAACGGCGGCCCATTTCGGAGTTTTCCTCCGAAAATGCAACGAAAATTAGACGGCGCTCATGGCCTCGCTCAAAAATATCCGCGTGGTGCTCGTCCGTCCGCTCTATGGCGGCAACCTCGGGTCCATCTGCCGTGCGATGAAAAATATGGCGATCACCGATTTGGCCGTTGTCGCGCCCAGTCCGGATATGAATTTCGCCGAAGCGCATACGATGGCGGTGCACGCGACGGACATCCTGGACCGCCGCCGCCAGTTCGATACGCTGGCGGAAGCGGTGGCCGATTGTGCGCTGGTTGCGGGGACGACGGCGCGAAAAGGACTTTATCGGAATCACGCGCGGACGCCGCGCGAGTGGGCGCCGGCGTTGTTGGATTCCGCCCGGGCGAACAAGGTGGCGATCGTCTTCGGCACGGAGGACGACGGATTGAGCAATGAAGAGTTGGCCATCTGCACGCACGTGATTCGGATTCCGTCATCGCCGCGCTACGCCTCGTTGAATCTCTCGCAAGCGGTGCTGCTTTGCTGCTACGAGTTGTATGTCGCGAGCGGGCAGTATGAGCCGCCGCAGGAGGCGCATCCCGAGGCGAGCGTGGTCATGCGGGAGCGGATGATGGATATGTGGCGCGAGATGTTGCGCGAGATCGGCTTTTTCGATCAGGGCAAGGAAGAGCACATGATGATGGGGATGCGCCGCATTTTTTCGCGCGGGAAACTCACGGAGGCGGACATCGCGATCATGATGGGCGTGGCGCGGCAGGTCCGCTGGTGCGCGAGCCAGATGCGGCGCTCGAAGAAAACGTGAGCGCCGGTTAATCCAATACGCCGCTTCGGCGAAGGGCTCGAAGGACCTGGTGCGGGCCGCGCATCGTCTCGAGGGCCGCGGTGGCTTCCGCGTTCAACAGGTGAACGGCGCCAGTCCTTTCATTTTGAAGCAGGCTGCACGGTCCCACGCGGACGGCGTGGCCGGGCGCGCGTCGCGGCGGCTCGCGGAGGTGACGGGTGTGTTCCAGCGTGGATTGGATGACGAACTCGCCCGCGCATTGAAGCAGGGGAAGCCAGGATTGAGCGGAGGCGCCGCGATGGATTTTCCGGATTTGTTCGTGGGCGAGATGGCGCGCGATTCGCGTGGCGAGGTTCAATTCGCCGTACCAGCGCAAGCGCTGCTCGATCCATCGCTCGATGAAACTGCGGCGGGGCGGCGCGATGATTTGCGGCGAGCCGAATAGTTCATGGGCCAGGCCGAGCGCGCGGCCCAAACGTTCCGTCAGCCTCCATTGTTGCGCGAGTTCCTGGAGCGCGGCGATTTCGCCGGGCGCGAGTTTTTCGGCGAGACGGGCTGTTTCGAAGAGATTTCGGAAGAGCGGCGATTTTGTGGGATCGTTGAATGCGTGAATCGCGTGATGAATGACCATTCCGACGGGATCGAGTGTGGTGAAACGCGGGCCGGCTTTGCGGCGGGCCCAGAGTTCTTTCATCAGGCCGTCGGGGAGGGGCGGGGTGACGAGATTGGTGTGGACCTCCACACCGAAGCCGATTTCCTGATCACGCAACGCTGGCGCGTGATGATGTGTTTCCAGGTCCTTGCCCGTGATCATGCCGGCATCGGCGAGCAGGCGCGTGGCGAAGTCGCGATCAGATGCTCCGGCCACGAGCAGGTCCACATCCCACATGGGGCGTTCGGAGAGGTCTGCATAGAGCGAATCAGCCACGGCGGCGCCTTTGAGCACTACGAACTCCACGTGACTGTTCAGCAAATGGAAGACTCGATACATCTCGGCGGCGCGGAGAAAAGCGTCGCGCGATTCGCGGATGTAACTTTGCCGCAACTCGTCGCGAACGGATTCCGGCAGGTTGTCGCTCGCGCGTCGGTGAAGATATGGCCCGATTCGCTCAGCTTGAACGATCTCAAGCCACAGCTCCCAGTTTAATGTTGTCGGGGGAGGGGGCTTGTTGCGGAGACGCGCCGCGAGGTCTTGAAGTTCCGGCAACAGTTTCACGACAGGCTCCCTACGGCGGATTCAAATTCTTCGAGCTGCGCGTAGCGAATTCGATAACAAGGTAGCTGCGCGAGCTTCGCGGCCAAGTCGAGTCGCGCAGTGTCGTGCCCGAAGCTCTGTTGAACCAGCGCGAATGCGGCGATGGGCGGATCGAGCTTGGCGATTTCTGTTTTTGCGTTTTCCTCGAATTGCGGGAAGACGATGAGCGAGGGTGCGGGGGCCTCGATCTGAACGCGTTCCGGCAATGCATAGCGGATAGGCCCGCGAATGGCGTCCGTGTAGTCGCCGTTGGATTCGAAGAGGGGGAATGATCCGGCTTTGAGGGTTACGGCTTTGGGGAGGCCGGTGATGGCGAGGGTGTCGGGATGAATGAAGACGATATCGTCGCCGAGATAGATTCCGTTTCGCGAGAGCCAGAGTGTGGCCGTGGACTTGCCCGATCGCCGTTCGCCCGGCAGGAGGAGGGTTCGGTTGTTGCGGATGACGGCGCCGGCGTGAAATCCCCGGAGGGATCGAGTCGCGGTGGAGATGTGGTGGGTCAGCCAGCTTTCAAGGATGGGCGGCCATGCGCGCTCGTCGAGACCAATGTGCGCGACCGGAAAGTTCTGGGCCGACACGAGATCGTTTTTGCGGGTGAGTATGAGGGCCGGGGCGGCGGGCGGCAAAGGGGATGCGAGCGCGAAGAAAACTATATTCAGGGCTTTGGCGAGGGCGTCGTCGGACGTCTGAACAATTATGTCGGGGCCAAATTGCCGGCGCCACACGTCACGAACTGTCCTGCGCGCGCGCTTCCGTTGGCGTGAGCGTCAGCACGAGCGGCAGCGCGGCCGACACCAGCGCGCCCATTTTCAAGACGCTGCGACGGCTGACGCCTTTCTGGCGAGCCTGTGTCGTGGCGGTTGCGGGCTTTTTCGGAGCCGGATTCTGTGAATTCTTTGCCATACCAACTACCTATCAGACTACGCACCCGCCCGCTCTACTGTCAATAGCCGCTCCCGATAGAAATGGGAGCGGGTAAGGATGACGCCCCTCCATTGGAGACCCGCCTCCCCCGTCGGGGGATGAGGGAAGAGTTTTCAACGAGCGGCAAGAATGTGCTGAGAAGTGCTTTCGGGTGGAGGGCCACGTTTCATCGTGGCCGGAATACGGACGGCCATGACAAAGCATGGCCCTCCAGAAGAGGGAGGGTTAGCGGCTGACGGGGGCGTCGAGGTTTAGGTAGGGGGGCGGGGGGGAGGGGAGGGAGAGGAGGTTTTTGGGAAAGGCGTCCTCGTCCTGGAGCGCGTCCTTATAATAGAGTTGAATTCGCACGCCTTCGAAGGCGTGGCGTTCGCCGGTCTCTTCCTGCTCATCCACACGAAAGCCTTTGGGAATGAGATATGCGGCGGTGAGTGTTTTTTGCTCGCCGGATCGCCAGCGGCCTTCTACGCGGACGGGGTCTCGCGGAACGACGGCGGTGGTGGGGAGGCTTTTTCCAGAATTCAAACCTTTGTCGTAGAACGTGAAGACGGCGGAGAAGTCGGATGTGTCCACGTCGCCTTCGCTTGGGCGTGGCTTGACGGCGACGCGCACGATGCGCATTTCGTCGTAATCGCGGCTGGCGTCGAACCGCTCGCGTTCGATGGAGACGATACGAATCCGCCGCGGCAGATTTGGCGCGGCGGCGGGGGGCGCGCCCGCCGCGCCGGAGGTGGGCGGCGTGTCGCGGCGCATGGTGAGCATGATTTCGGCGCGGGCGAGTCGTTGGCGTTCGGCGGCGGCTTGGGTATAGAGTGGGGTGCCCATGGTCCGGTTCATGACTTGGGTCCACTGTTCGCCGGCTTTTTTCAACATGCCGCGAGTTTCATAGAGGCGGGCGCGTTCGACATAGGCGGGCACGAAGTCCGGCGCCATGATTTGGATACGCTCCATGAGGGTGTCCGCGGTGACGTAGTTGTTTCGCTGCACGTCGGAGAGGGCATCTTTGAGGAGGTCCTGCGCGCGGGAGTTGAGGATGTCGTCGGTGCTGGGGGACGGAGGGGGTTCGGGGGCATTAGGCGCGGGCGGGGCGAGAGCGGGAGCGGGTGGCGCGGCGTTTGAGGCGGTTTGCGGCGGCGGCGTTGGGTGTGCTTCGGGCTCGGGCGGTGGTGACGGCGTGGTTGCGGCGGTGGGTGGGGCGGCGCTGGTGGCGGGCGAGATGGATTCGACTTGTTTGCGAAGGTCGGCGAGGTCGCTTCGCAGGGTGGCCACTTGCGAGAGCATCTGCTCCGTAGATTGCGGGGTTCCGGTGACGGAGGTTTGTTCTTCAGCTCTGACATGAGCGACGGCTTCGTCCAACTCGGCCTGCAAGATGTCCTGCGCGGGCGTGACGTTGGTTATGGCGGGGGTGGCGACCGGCGCCGGGGTGGAGGTGCGCGCGATTTTCTGCGGCGGTTCGGGTATGTAGCCGCTATTTTGCAGAATCGGGAAGATGATCCAGTAGGCGATTTGACCGCCGAGCAGAAGGAGGATGGCGATGACGGTGACGATGTGGAGGGGGCTGACGCTCCGCTTCATGCCGCCGCGAAATTCTTCGATGATCTGGAATTGCATCACCGTTCGCCCGATTTCAATTTTGTCGTCGGGTTTGAGCTTCCATTCTTTGACGGAGCGCCCGTTGATCTCGGTGGGGTTCATCGAGCCGAGGTCGCGGATGTAGATGCCGTCGGGTCTTTGTTCGATGACGGCGTGTTGGCGTGAGACTTCGTCGTCGTCGGCGAGATCGAGCTGACATTCCGGGTCGCGTCCAATCAGGAGCGTGCCTTGTTGGACCGCCAGCCGGCGGCCTTTCATCTTGCCGGTCAGGAAGACGAGGCGATACATGTCTGCATATTTCCAACGATTGGAACTTTTTGCTACCAGATTTCCAACGATTGGAACTTTCAGTCGCGCCCGCGGAAAATGCGGTCCACTGAGAATCGTCCGTTTCCGGTCAGCAGAAGGGCGAGGGCGACGAAGAGGTATGCGGCGGGAAGATTGCGCTGCTGAAAGGTTTGATGCGCGTAGGCGACGAAGGTGGCCATGGCCATGTTGGTGGCGATGAGGGCGGCGGGAAGGGGTCCGCCGATGCCGAGTGCGAGGGCGATGCCGCCGATGAATTCAACCAGCGCGGCGGTCCACGCGAGGAGGTGTGGGAGGGGGAGTCCCATTCCGGCCAGATGCCCGGCAAAGCCCTCCAGACGGCCTTCAAATAGTTGTGAGTAGCCGTAGGTTGCCAGGCCGATTCCGAAACCGAGGCGCAGGAGAAGGATGCCGTATTGAGCGTAGCGTGAGTTCAAGGGAAGAGTTCCTGAAGGAAGGTGAGGAGGTGGTTCCATGAGCGAGCGGCGGCTTTTCCATTGTAGGCCACGCCTTTGGAGGGATCGTCGCCCGCGTCGCGCTGGGTGAAGGCGTGGACGGCGCCGCCGTAGGCGATGAGCTGCCAGTCGGCCTTCGTGTCGCGCATTTCTTTTTCGAAGGCGGCGATTTGTTCTGGCGGCACGTTGGGATCATCGGCGCCGTGCAACACGAGCACTTTCGCGAGAACGGGTTTGTCATTTTCAGGATGCGGGTTGTCGAGTCCGCCGTGGATGCTGACGACGCCGGCCAGCGGCGCGCCGGCGCGCGCGAGTTCGAGCGCGACGGTCCCGCCGAAGCAGAATCCCAGCGCGGCCAAGCGTTCGGGGTCCACGCCGGGCTGGCCGCGGATGGCGTGGAGCGCGGCGAGGGCGCGGGATCGCATGAGCGCGCGATTGTTTTTGTATTTCATCACCTGTTCCGTTCGGGCTTCGGTGGTCTCGGGGCGTACGCCCTCGCCATAGACGTCGGCGACGAGGACGGCGTAGCCGCGCGCGGCAAGGCGATCCGCGTAGGTCATTTCGTGTTCAGAGGGTCCGGCCCATTGGTGAAAGATGAGGATGCCGGGGCGGGGGGCGGGCGAGGTGGGATCAAGCGCGAGCGTTCCGGCGAGCGTGACATCGCCGTCTTTGTAGAAAAGAGGTTGGTCCTGAACTTCCGCGCGTGCGAGGTG
>JABLTH010064212.1_pt1 | contig 34959 bp, 27 predicted proteins | sample 7875711 | NCBI WGS metagenome assembly JABLTH01 (sample SAMN14941262, study PRJNA633318) | bioreactor metagenome | isolation source: bioreactor | place: China | collected 2019-03-05 | reverse complement strand
GCCCGGATGGTGAAACTGGTAGACACAAGGGACTTAAAATCCCTCGGCTTAACGGCTGTGCCGGTTCGATTCCGGCTCCGGGCACCACATTGCTAATTCAATCCTGGTCAAGAATTGTCTTAATTAATATAAAATCAATAACTTACATTTATTTTTTATTAATTTATAGTTCCATAACTAGTCTTACTTCGCCTTTGCTTACCCCGATTTTTTTGGGTAATGTTGGGGTATCTGATATCCGTTGCATTCGGAGATACCCCTAAATGGCACTTACTATACCCAATACGTAATGCTAAACCAGGCGATAAGCCTTATAAGCTCTAGGATCAAGCTGGGCTTTTCCTTCAAATCGCGCCAGTTGGGGGTAAGTGGTGGCGTTTAGGTCACTTTTTTTATTGATAGCTTAATGCGCGTTATTCTAGGAGAGGATAGCTATAACCAGCAAAAGGATTTTATTGTTCAACTCTGTCGGTTAGCGATTGAGTGTGATTGCCATATTCACATCATTCACCACAGCCGCAAAGGTGACGAGACAAAGCCCTCTGGTCGTTATGATGCCAAAGGGCCGGGCGTTATTGCTGATAACGTCGCTAACAGCCTGATAGTTTGGGCAAATAAGCAGGCAGTGCCAGGCATGCCGCAAACGCTATTGGTCGTGGATAAACAGCGGCTCGGTAAATGGGAGGGCGGTTTGGCTTTGAAGTTAAATCATGACAGTCTGACTTTTTCTGAATGCTGACCGCGTTCTTCATTTTCAACTCTAGTCCGTTAGGCTTATTTGAATTCTCCTGTATGTCACAAAAATAACATTTAATCCTCGATGATTTTGTACAAATATAATTATATTGATGGATATATATGTTTAATCGATTTCCCAATCGCAGTATGGGTAAGGCTGTTATAAGTGGACTTATTGCTTTTAATAGCCTGAGTGCTCAGGCCACGCTCACCTCTTACAATTCAAATGGTGTAGATTTGGTTTATAGCTCAGTCAGTGATGTGACATGGACTAAAGATGCGAATCTTTTAGGAACTATGATGGTAGAGCAAGGCTACACTACTATTGTTAATGCAATCATTGCATTAACTCCTATCATTTATAACGACCCAGATCTTTTTGATCCTTTTGTTCACTATCACAGCCTTTCCGCAGTAGATTTCAGATCTGACGATTTAGGGCGAACATCGTGGTATGGTGCTTTAGCTTTCATTAACTATCTCAATGAAAAAAATTATGGCGGCAGCTCTGAATGGCGTTTACCCACTACAAAAAGAGTAATTTTCAACCCTACAGATGCTTTAACAATTGCAAATGGTATTGATCCTGGAGAGGAGTATGCTGAACTAAGCTTCAGCGAGTTACGAGGTGAGTTTAACCAACCAATCGTTGATCAAAATAATATTTTCTATAATGAGAAAGCTTACTTTTATTGGACTGGCAGCGAATACTGGTTACCTAATTCCGTATATTCATTTGATATGACCAATGGCATTCAATCGAACTATCGAAAGGTAAGCAACCTATTTTATGCCTGGGCGATTAGTCCAGGACAAATATCAGCAGTACCAGAGCCTAAGAGCCAAACTCTATTGTTAGCTGGGTTAGTTTTGCTGGGTATATCTAAAAGCTGGAACAAAGAGCATAAATAAACAGTAATTTAAATTTGGGGAGATTTTAAATGTTCAAATTCATAATACCAGTGGCACTATTTACCTTTTCAGTCGGCTCGATTGCGGGAGTTGGTGGCGGTGGTATGCCTGTTATCACATTTCCCTCGAATCCAACCCCAGCCACCCCTAGCCCTGGTGGTGCAATAGGAAACTTAAGCTGGGATGGAAGCAGTAGTTTTATTGAAAACTCAGCAAATGGTAAGCGGTATTTACAGTTAGGTTTACTTAAAAACTATACATATGAGCAAACCCTAGATGCAATATCTCCAAGAGGAAAGTGGTCTGACTTTCATTTAGCAACGATTGATGAGGCTTATGAGTTTGCAAACGCTGTATCTTCTGTAGAATTTAAGAATGATCCCGATTCTCCATTTGACACCTTTAGGGCTGATACAAAAAATGCGTTCGAAGATGGGGTTCTAGGCAATAGTTACAATAGCGGATTTGATCGTTTTTTTTACTTTTCCAATCCCAGCGAAAAGATGGTTGGAATATTAGATTTACACTCAGGTACTGACCAAGTATATTTCAGTGAATTATTTGGCACGTATGATCGGTATTGGTTTGCTCGGTATGCTCAATATGGGTCACAAGAAACAGGTTCTTGGTTACTTGTAAGCAACTATACCCTATCAAGTTCAGTGCCTGAACCAAGTCACTCATTCATGCTATTGGCAGGGCTGGGGCTTTTAGGTGCGGCTGTAAGGCGTAAATCCTAGTCTTAAACTCATCTGCAAATTGTTCTCTTGCCATTATTTACTCCGTTCAGTTTAATTAAACTATAACGGTGTCTATCAAAGCGTGGGAAGTCAACTACGAAGTAACAAAAATTAGCCACTTAGAAAGAGGTAGTTTGTGAATGAGCATACCTTCTCACCTTGGCGGGTGAGAGATGACTAGTTAAAAATGTAGAACAATTATAAAAATAATCTTCTCGCATTTAACTGAGTGCTTTCCCAACCCAGGTGCCGGTAATACCCTATCGCGGGTTCATTTTCAATATCGACCAATAGTTGAGCACGAGTAGCTCCTTTTTCTTTTGCCCAATCTAATGCCGACTGAAGTAGTTTTCTACCAATTCCTTGCTGTCTAAATTCTGCATGAACGACCATGTCTTCTACCCAAGCAGAGCGTGCTCCTTGTGCCGTGGAGATGACTAGTTGCGCGCTAACCATCCCAATCAGTTTCCCGTCTTCTGTAAATGCCGCCTTGATTACCCCATGTTCTGGTTGTGATATCAGCATAGTTAAACCGGCTTTTTGTTTCTCCATGTCTGGTTTGAAATCGGCTTCTATACTAAATAGCGCATGTAGAAGGTTGGCTAGTTGAGCGGCATCTTTTTCTTGTGCATCTCGAATACTTATGACTGCGTCCACTCAATGCCTCCTGAATGATCAACTGGGTCGTGATGAATAATAGCCAGGAAACGGATTGGGACCTCTATGAGCTTGGCTGGCTGATGCGGCTGGTCTCCTCTAAAGGTCAGTGAGTCGCCTGGCTCAAGTAAGAAAGTCTCCAAGCCTACCTTGTACTCTAATACCCCCTCCAGCATATGAATAAATTCAGTCCCGCCATGTTCAAAAGGGGGGAATTCTTCCGCCTGATCTTCCAGCGTGATCAAGAAAGGCTCAAAAGTCTTTTGAGGCCCTTGGTCATAGGCTAATAAATGATATGTGTGGCCGAGTTTTGTACCGCGGCGTACCACTTCCATACCATGCCCTTTTTTAACGAATTGTGCATTTCCTGAGGGAGCGTTGTAGTCGCGGAACAGCCTTGAAAGCGTTACGCCAAGCGCGTTGGCTACTTGTTCCAATGTTTCAAGACTGGTCGATACATGACCATTCTCAATTTTACTGAACATTCCAACACTAATATTCGCTCTCTCAGCCACATCAGCAATCGTCAGGCCATGTTGTTTTCTGACCTCTTTAATGACATTCCCCAAGTGTTTACCCAAAGATTTGGATTCTGTTTCAGTAATAGGGACAACATTTTTTTTCAAATCAGAGGTCATTGGCGGCTAAAACTCCCATATCCATTCTTCTCGTTCAATTATCACAGGCACAGTAAATCAAGTAGTAAATCAAGTTCCTGCTGGAGAATTAATTGACTAACTCTTTCTTAGTCATTAACCCACCCTCAGCCACTTTTTAACAATATTCACATGCTCTAAATGTGTTCATCAGACCAAATTATGCACCAAATCATTGCAAAATAGGTAAATTTATTCCTGGCAGGAAAAAAATATTCATAAAGCCGTTGACAGCGGTTTTTGCAATGCGTATAAATGGAATTGTTGTTTCCTGCTAGGAATAAAATTTTCATGTCGAGATTGATGTTGGATCGTTGCGGAGCGTTGAATGCCTCTAAGATTGCTTAAATATGCGTTGAGTAAAGAGTACAAAGAGACTCGGTTTTTTAGGGAGAATGTGACCCCTAAGAAAAGTTACGACGCAGTCATTATTGGCGGAGGCGGACACGGTTTGGCTGCTGCCTACTATCTGGCTAAAGACCATGGCATGACTAATATTGCCGTGCTTGAAAAGGGTTACTTGGGTGGAGGCAATACCGGCCGAAATACCACCATTGTCAGGTCTAATTACCTGACCCCAGAGGGCGTGAACTTCTATGATGCCAGCGTCAAAATATACGAAGGTTTGTCCGAAGAGTTAGATATCAATCTATTCTATTCAACGCGCGGCCATTTCACATTGGCGCATACAGAATCCGCGATGCGGACAATGCGTTGGCGCGCTGAGGTCAATAAACATGTGGGCGTGGATAGTTATGTCGTTGGTCCGGATGAGATCTCAAAAGCCTGTCCTCAGCTAGACATCAGCTGCAGTGGCCATGCGCCCATTTTAGGGGCTTTGTATCATGGGCCAGGTTCTGTGGCTCGGCATGATGCTGTCGCTTGGGGTTACGCCCGTGGCGCCGATAGGTTAGGTGTCGATATATTTCAGAGTACAGAAGTGACTGGCATCGATATCAAGGGAGGTAAGGTTCAAGGGGTACAAACGAGCCGAGGTTATATCTCTACCCCCCGAGTGCTCTCAGCGGTGGCAGGGTTCACTCCCCGCATTTGCAAAATGGCTGGCATTGATACGCCCATCGTTATTCATCCCTTGCAAGCCTGTGTGACTGAGCCAATGAAGCCCTGGCTGGATTCGATCCTGGTTTCCGGTAGCTTGCATGTCTACGTGAGTCAATCTTCCCGTGGCGAATTGGTCATGGGGTCTTCGCTGGATCCCTATGAGGTTCATTCGACCAGGTCATCTTTAGACTTTGTGGAGGGGTTGACGTCTCACATGTTAGACATGTTCCCCTTCCTCTCCAATGTGAAGATCGTCAGGCAATGGGGCGGGATGGCAGACATGACCCCTGATTTCTCTCCCATTATGGGCAAGACACCGGTGGAAGGGTTTTACCTCGATGCCGGGTGGGGGACATGGGGATTCAAGGCCACACCGATCAGTGGGAAAACGATGGCTGCCACGGTTGCTAACGATATGGCGCCAGATCTCATCAAGCCTTTCAGGCTTTCAAGATTTGAAGAGTACGAATTGACTGGCGAAAAAGGTGCGGCTTCGGTCGGTCACTAAACATCAGGAAAATTAGAAATGAAATTACTTACTTGCCCGATTAATGGCGTGAGACCGCTAAGCGAATTTGTCTTTGGTGGTGAACTACGTGATATGCCCGAGGCTGAATGCAGCGACAAAGAATGGGCCGATTATGTTTATAACCGAAATGGCGCGCCAGGGCTAAAAAAAGAATGGTGGTATCACTCTCCTAGCGGAACCTGGTTTGTTGCAGAAAGAGACACCTTAACCGACAACGTAGCACGTACCTATTTATACGAACAGGAAGGTGCTCAATGAGCATGAGGTTGCAAAATACTTCCGGTGAGTGGATCAATCGGAACAACAAAATCAAATTCTCATTTGAAGGTAAAGATTATGAGGGTTTTGAAGGGGATACGATTAGTAGCGCTTTGTGGGCTGCTGGCGAGAAGGTGCTAGGCCGTAGTTTTAAATACCATCGGCCCAGAGGCATTTTTACCCTGGCAAATCATGACGTCAATATCATGGTGACGGATGGTGTCGATACCAATATCCGAGCCGATGTTGTTCAGCTTAAAGCGGGGATGAAACTCCAAGTAGTGAATGTTGACGGCGGGGTGATGGCGGATAAGAAGCGCTTTCTTGATTCGATATCGGCGCTCTTACCGGTTGGTTTTTATTACAAAGCATTTCATACCCCACGTGGTTTGTTTCCGTTTTGGGAGCGCATCATTCGCAACGCAGCTGGTTTGGGCGTGGTGAACTTTAACTATCCGCGTCTCTTAAAAAAGAAACAGCATTCGCATTATGATCTCCTGGTGGTTGGCGCAGGCCCTTCAGGATTGTCTGCTGCTTTGACTGCGGCTCGTGAAGGCTTAGAGGTTCTTTTGGTGGATGAAAATGCCAACCTCGGCGGAAGTTTTGCTTACGACAATGCAGGCAATTCAGAGCATCACGAACAGTTAGCAAACATGTTGAGTGAAGCACAAAGCCTGCGTAATTTAAAAGTGAAAACTAATGCTTATGCAGCCGGATATTATGCTGATCATCTGATCCCGATCGTAGACGAATCTGGAATCACAAAAGTACGTGCTAAAGCAGTGATTGTTGCCAGTGGCGCCTTTGAGCAACCTCCCGTGTTCAGAAACAACGATCTCCCGGGAGTCATGCTTGGTTCCGCTGCGCAACGTCTCATGGCACGATATGCCGTTAAGCCATTCTTGAAGGGCGTAGTCGTCACCGCTAATAGCCATGGTTACCGGGTGGCGCTTGATCTGATTGCCTCTGGGGTAGAGGTCGCGGCGATTGTTGATATGCGGGCGGGTGGCGAGACGGATGCCATTGCCAGTGTGGTCGCAAATAAAGGCATCCCAATCCATAACGGTGCCTGCATCTATGAAGCTGTGCCGGTATCCGGCAAGTTAGGCGTCAAAGGCGCGATTGTTGCGGATTACGATGAAGCCTCTGCGCAGGCCGATATTCGGAAATCCTTACAGATTGACTGTGACGGTATCGTCATGTGTGCAGGCTGGGCGCCTGCTGCTGCATTGCTCTATCAGGCTGGCACCGGCATGCGTTATGACGATCAAATACACCAATTCGTACCGTCAAGACTGCCCAATGGCATTTTCGCTGCAGGTAAGGTCAACGGTGTTTTTGGCTTGAATCAACGCCTCCAGGATGGCGCCCGTGCTGCTTCTGATGCCCTCAAATATTTGGGATATGTTGGAAACGACGCCACCGTAGAAAGTTTTGCCGGCTCATCGCCTAGCCATCCTTATCCGATTGTGATGCATCCTAAAGGTAAAAACTTTGTGGATTTCGACGAGGATATCAGCGTAAAAGATTTCATTCATGCGGCTCAGGAAGGCTTCGATAACATTGAATTAATGAAGCGTTTTACAACAGTTGGCATGGGGCCCAGCCAGGGCAAACATTCAAATATGAATGCGATTCGTATTCTGGCGCGTATCAGAAGTCTTCCAGTCAATAAAATTGGCACGACGACAGCACGGCCCTTCTTTCATCCAACACCAATAGGTCATTTGGCAGGCAGGGGGTTGCATCCTCATCGAGATACCCCGCTGCATCAGTGGCACGCAGAACACGGTGCAGTGTTCACGGACGTTGGTGCATGGAAACGTCCAGCCTACTACAAAGTGGATGGGCAAACCAAAGAGCAGTCTATCCAGAACGAAGCAAAAGCCGTCAGAAGTGCAGCGGGCATCATTGATGTCAGTACCTTGGGCAAGATAGAGATCCATGGCGCCAATGCCGCTGAATTTTTAGAACGTTTCTACACGGGTAATTTTAAAGATCAAAGGGTTGGGCGCTCCCGATATGCCTTAATGCTGGACGAATCAGGGGTGATGGTAGATGACGGTGTCGCGTGCCGGATCGCAGAAAATTTCTTCTATGTGACCGCAAGTACCAGCAATGCCGCCGCGGTTTACCGTGAGATGCAGCGGTGGAATCAGATTTGGGGCCTGAATGTGACCTTCATCAATGTCACGGGCGCATATGGCGCGGTGAACATTGCCGGGCCATTGGCCAGAAAGGTGCTGCAGAAGATCACCCTGTTGGATCTTTCTGAAGACCAGTTTTTATTAGGTGCAGTAGCCGATACGTCCATAGGAGAAATAAAGGCACGTGTTATTCGCGTTGGATTTGTCTCTAACCAGGCCTATGAGATTCATGTGCCTGCCTCATCTGTGCTTAAGTTGTGGAGTTTGCTGCTAGACAGTGGAAGCGTTGATGAACGTGTTAAACCATTTGGCACAGAGGCACAAAGATTGCTTCGATTGGAAATGGGCCACCCATTAGTGGGGCATGATACCGATGGTCTTACAAACCCCTTTGAGCTTGGTGCTGACTGGGCCATCAACCTCAATAAAGCTTTCTTTATCGGTAAACGCAGTTTGCAAATTATCCGCAAACGACCTCTGCTAAAAAAACTGGTGGCTTTTTCGTTTAAGCCAGATTTCCAGGGCCCTGTTCCATGTGAATGTAATTTAGTGATCAGCAAGAGTGGCCAGATTGAGGGTAGGGTCACCAGTCTATCCTTGAGTCCTACGCTGCAAAGATTCATCGGGTTTGCATATGTATCCCCAGCGAATACAAAGTTGGGTGACGTCTTGAGTATTAGAACCGACAGCGGCCAGATGGTGGAGGCCTATGTTGTCCAGTCACCATTTATTGAAGGGGATTAAATATGGAAATGGTATTTGATCGACTCTCCCCCGTCAGTTTTGCGCAGTCAGGGTTAACGATGAAGAAAGCAATCTTGAACGGGATGGAAATCGTTCTAAGTTATGAAAATACGGATATCGAGATGCAACGGATGAAGAAGCTCGGTATTTGTGATGTGAGCGCATTTTCCAGAGCAGGCATTAAAGGAGCAAAGGCCGTTGAGTGGCTTGAATCCCAAGGATTTACCGTACCAAAAGCACCCAATACATGGCGTAAAGATAACGCTGGAGGATTGGTGTTAAGACTTGGGCGGAGTGAATTTTTATTGGAAGGTTTCCACCAGGGGCAGATTGCAATCAATGCAAATGATGCACCAGAGAATCTTTATGAAGTGGCTCGTTATGACGCTTCGTTCATCCTGAGCGGCGTGCATTTTCTCAGTGCATTCAGTGAAATTTGTGCACTAGACCTGAGTGAAAGCGCGTTTGCTGCGGATGCTGTGTTGCTGACCAGTGTGGCTGGCGTGTCTGTGACTTTAATCCGCCAATTGCTGAATGGGGAGCTGGTCTACCGCTTATGGTGCGATGGTAGCTATGGTAACTATATATGGAGCACGCTCACCGAAATCGCCGGGGAGTTCGGCGGAGGCGCTGTTGGCCTGGATGTTCACTTCAAACAGATGATAACTAGTTCTTGATCGTTTCGAATTTTAATTAATAAATTTTAGGTGAGGCACTCAATGAAGTCTTTGCAGGAAGCACAAAAGTTTTTGCAGGAAAACAAGGTCAAGTACGTCCTTGCCCAATTCGTCGATATTCATGGGGTAGCCAAGGTCAAGTCCGTGCCGGCTGAGCATCTCAACGATATCCTGACGAAAGGCGCAGGTTTTGCTGGTGGTGCAATTTGGGGGACAGGCATTGCACCCAATGGCCCTGATTACATGGCGGTTGGTGAGCTGAGCACCATCGGCTTGGTACCTTGGCAGCCTGGTTATGCGCGAGTGGTGTGCGATGGGCATGTCAACAATCAACCGCATGAATATGATGCACGTGTCGTTCTTAAGAAGCAGATTGCCCGGTTATCCGAACGTGGATGGACCTTCTACACAGGATTAGAGCCAGAGTTTTCATTACTGCGTCGAGACGAACAGGGTCAGATTCTGCCGTTTGATGAAACTGATACATTGCAAAAACCGTGTTACGACTATAAAGGGATTACAAGACACTCTGAGTATCTTGGTAAGTTAACTGAGTCGCTGATTGCGGCAGGGATGGATGTTTATCAAATTGATCATGAGGATGCGAATGGTCAGTTTGAAATTAACTACACCTATTCTGAATGCCTCAAAAGTGCAGACGATTACATTTTATTCAAGATGGCTGCGAGTGAAATCGCCAATGAGATGGGCATGATCTGCTCGTTCATGCCTAAGCCATTCAGCAATCGGCCGGGCAATGGTATGCACATGCATATGTCCATAGGGGATGGAGAAAAAAGCCTGTTCCAAGACGACAATGACCCCTCTGGCTTGGGGTTGTCTAGCCTGGCTTACCATTTCCTGGGTGGGATTCTTGCGCATGCCCCTGCACTGACCGCCTTATGTAATCCGACCGTAAATTCGTACAAAAGACTGGTCGTTGGGCGCTCATTAACCGGTTCAACGTGGGCGCCAGCGTATATCAGTTACGGTAACAATAACCGTTCGACATTGGTGCGTATTCCTTATGGCCGCTTAGAACTGCGGCTCCCTGACGGCAGCTGTAATCCATATCTTGCAACCGCAGCCGTGATCGCAGCGGGCTTGGATGGCGTTGCCCGTCAGTTAAACCCAGGCAAGGGACATGATGAGAATCTCTACGATTACAGCCCCGAGCAACTTCAAGCGTTGAAGATTGGCATCCTTCCCCAGAATCTGGGTGAGGCATTGGATGCGCTTGAGAGTGATGCGGTCATCATGGATGCGCTGGGGGCAAATCTTGCCCAAGAGTTTTTAAAGATCAAACGCATGGAGTGGATAGATTATCAACGGCATGTCTCCCAGTGGGAAATTGATAGGTATGTTGAGTTCTTTTAATTGTTTGATGTGAGTGACGCATTGGTCATCGAACATGAAGTATTGATAGGAGAAAATGATGTGTGGGATTGTAGGATTACTGGTTAAAAACCAGAGTATGCGCGCAAATATCGGCCAATTGATGATGCCGATGCTGATTGGGATGACAGAGCGAGGACCGGACTCTGCTGGCATGGCTGTGTTTACGTCGCCTGTGGATGCAAATGCGTTGAAATATAGCCTGTATGCACCAACGGCAGATTTTAGCTGGAAGGCATTGGAGCGAGACTTTAATTCTGAGCACTCAGATCAGGTTACTCTCGCGGTGAAGGGTAATCATGCGATTCTCACCTCCGCAGTGGACACCGCAAAAGTAAAAAGCTGGATCAAGCAAGCCTATCCGCAGATTCATATCCTTTCTGTGGGTCAATCGATCGACGTGTACAAAGATACCGGCCTGCCTGCGGATGTGGCTGCGCGTTATGATTTGCCAGCGTTGAGTGGCACGCATTTGGTCGGGCATACACGGATGGCGACTGAGTCTGCCATTACGCCAGCGCATGCGCACCCTTTTACAGCAGGCACTGACTGGTGCCTGGTGCACAATGGATCTCTTTCTAACCCCAACAGCCTCCGTCGCAAGCTGCAACATGAAGGGATCAATTTTGAAACCGACAATGACACTGAAGCAGCCTGCCGCTTCCTTGAGTGGCGGATGCGTGAAGGTGACGATTTGAAAACCGCCCTGGAACATGGTTTCGACGAGCTGGATGGTTTCTATACATTGCTGATGGGTACCAAAGATCAATTGGCCTTGGTGAGGGATCCATTTGCGTGTAAGCCTGCAGTGGTCGCGGAGCATGATGATTATGTTGCGATCGCTTCAGAGTTTCGCTCTTTAGCCCACCTTCCTGATGTGAAGAATGCTCACGTTTTTGAACCTTCACCAAAGGAGATGTACGTATGGAAAGTCTAAAATTTGACTTGGAAAATACCGAGTTGAGAACCGTGAATCAATATCTGCATCGTCCTGCAGCAGAGTTGAGCGGTAAAAACGTGGTCATTAGCAATCCCAATGGGGCTCACAACATCGCAGTAGGCCTGAATGCTGAGGTGAATGTCACAATCGATGGTCATGCCGGATACTACGCCGCAGGCATGAACCAACTGGCGACAGTCATTGTGACCGGCAGTGCATCTACTGGCGTAGCTGAGAACATGATGTCCGGCGTGGTGCATGTGAAAGGCTTCGCTTCTAATGCTGCTGGCGCAACGGCGCAAGGTGGTTTGTTAATCATTGATGGTGACGCCGGGCTGCGCTGCGGCATTTCGCTCAAAGGGGCTGATATTGTGGTCGGCGGTTCTGTGGGAAGCTTTTCCGCATTCATGGCACAAGCTGGCAATCTGGTGGTGCTTGGAGACGCAGGTGAGGCATTGGGTGACTCATTATACGAAGCGCGACTCTTTGTGCGCGGTAACGTCAAGAGCTTGGGGGCCGATTGTGAAGAGAAGGAGATGGATCAGGAGTCACGCAATATTTTAGTGGATCTTCTGGCCAAATCCGGGCACGCAGAGGTGGATCCGGATAGCTTCAAATTATTTGGCTCTGCACGCACTCTCTATAACTTCCATGTTGATAACGCAGGAGCATATTAATCATGAGCGATACCTCTAAAAAAACTCCGCAAACAGAACCGCGTTTTTCTGCGACGTTCGATCCGGGAACGATGTCAGAAATTCGCCGTGCAGCAGCCACCGGCATTTATGATATTCGTGGCGCGGGTGCTAAACGAAAATTGCCACATTTCGATGACCTATTATTCTTGGGGGCTTCTGTCAGTCGATATCCACTGGAAGGTTATCGTGAGAAATGTGGCACAGATGTGGTCCTCGGGACACGGTATGCCAAGAAACCTATTCATCTCAAAACACCAGTGACTATCGCGGGCATGAGCTTTGGTGCGCTGTCTGGGCCAGCAAAAGAGGCTCTGGGCCGTGGGGCCAGCGCAGTCGGTACCAGTACTACCACTGGGGATGGCGGTATGACGCCTGAGGAGCGTGGTCAGTCTTCGATTCTGGTCTATCAATACTTGCCTTCTCGGTATGGCATGAATCCAGATGATCTGCGGAAAGCGGATGCCATTGAAGTGGTGATTGGCCAAGGCGCGAAGCCTGGTGGCGGGGGGATGTTGCTGGGCCAGAAAATTAGTGACCGTGTCGCGAAAATGCGTTGCTTGCCTAAAGGCGTCGATCAACGTTCTGCATGTCGCCATCCAGACTGGACTGGTCCAGATGACTTGGAAATTAAGATTGCTGAACTGCGTGAGATCACAGATTGGGAAAAACCAATTTATGTGAAGGTGGGGGCGACGCGTCCATATTTTGATGTCACTCTCGCTGTTAAATCGGGTGCCGATGTTGTGGTACTCGATGGTATGCAAGGTGGGACCGCTGCCACACAAGAGGTGTTCATTGAACATGTGGGTATTCCGATTCTTGCGGCAATTCGACCAGCTGTACAGGCACTGCAAGATATGGGTATGCACCGTAAAGTTCAGCTGATTGTTTCGGGTGGTATCAGAAATGGTGCTGACGTCGCTAAAGCCTTGGCGTTGGGCGCAGACGCTGTCGCTATCGGCACCGCTGCATTAATTGCGTTGGGCGATAACGATCCACATCTGGAAGAGGAATACCAAAAACTTGGGACCACTGCCGGCGCTTATGATGATTGGCATGAAGGTAAGGACCCTGCAGGGATTACTACACAAGATCCAGAGTTGATGAAGCGTTTAGATCCGGTGAAAGCTGGCCGTCGCCTTGCAAACTATCTCTCTGTGCTGACAATGGAAGCTCAGGTGATTGCTAGAGCATGCGGTAAATCTCATTTGCATAATTTGGAGCCTGAGGATTTGGTGGCACTCACGATTGAATCCGCTGCGATGGCCAAGGTTCCGCTCGCCGGCACTAACTGGATTCCAGGCGCGTCTTCGTTCTGACATAAAGCGACTAATCAATACTGCAAGAAGGGGCAAGGCTAAGAGGTCTTGTCCCTTGACGTTTGGTAGATGATCGTAGGGTTATCCTTTGGCCTTTACTCTATCCAATGTGCCAGTAGAGGAGAGCTGTTCGCTTTTGAACGTTAATATTATTCCATTCAAGGTTTAATATTTCAGACTGTCGCAAAAATAGCCTTAGCCATCCTCATAGTTGACAAGGCTGCGAGATTGCGACATTCTTAGCCCAACGGAGGTCGAAATGCTATTCCTAAAGATGAGCGCCAATAGTAAGTTGCTGGCAGAGCAGGTCAAAAATGCCAAGAAAAAATACCCGACATTAAAAGTGGTCGGTCGTGGCACGGTGACAATTAACCCGGCCAGCATTGTCAATTCAGCCAGTTTTCAGGCAGATGCTTCAAAGATTGCGAATCTTCCCCTGCAAAAATAGCCATGGGGGTGTTATTTGTTCTGCTGATTCTGGTTTCAGGGTTTCTTGTTTGTCATTACCATCCCCAGTACTTCTTTAAGCTGCATCGCTACGAAGGCCAGTATCTTTACCTGCAAGCGGCCTATCTCGGTATTCTCTGCCTGATCTCGGCGGCCATTTTTCATTTTTTGTTGATCAATCTGTCAGCGATCGCGGTGTTTGAGGGGACGCGTACTCTTGGTATCGATTATGTCGATTTGCTGGCCCGTTATCTGCCGGATAGCCTGGGACTCACCGAGGGGGATAAAAAACGCTATGTGCTGTTAGGTGTGATTGCCCTGACGACATTGTTGATGCCGTTATTGATTTCAAAGTGGGTGTATTGGCGGCTTAAACATTATTTGCAGCTCGATAGTGATGAAGAAGTGGATATTGTCATTATGTCGGAGTTGTTTTCTGACAGTCCTTTGGACCAGTTGCTGTTTTCGGCGATGATTAACGACCGCAACCTGATGTTGGTGCTGGATGACCGCAAGGTGTATGTGGGGCGGGTGGCCACTATGGGCGAGCCCAACGAGAATGAGGGTGCGGATCAGGAAATCAGTTTTCTGCCTTTTGTGAGCGGTTATCGCGACAAAGACACGTTGCAGGTGATGTTTACTACCGATTACAAAAAAGTCGGCGACAATTTGCCGCTGGTGATCCGGCAAGAGTCGATTGTCAGTGCGCGTGAGTTTGATTTTTCTGTGTATGATACCTTTCAGGAGACTGGTAGACCTTCAGCAGGTCTAGCCACTACCTAATCTGTAAGCGGATCCCAAACGGTTGGGTGATGCCTTACAAATCTTTGAATACCAATCCCGCATGCTTCGCCGTAACTCTGTGCGGTCAGCCGCCGCGCAGTCCGTCGGCCATTTCTGACAGCGAGATACCCCTTTGACCGATAGGGCGTGGCCGTGCCCTTGGGTATGCTGGAGTCAGGTTTCTGCTGCGTTTAACGTTGGCAAAGCTACCCCTTGCTGCTAAACGGCAAGTCTTTATAGTCTATGCATGGATAATCTGGATGAAACAAGTCTGGCTACTGGTGAAAACGGCCTTTGTCGGTTGGCGGGATGATTACGCACAAAGCATGGGTGCCGCCCTGGCTTACTACACGTTGTTCTCGATTGCACCGCTTTTATTGATAGTGATTTCAATTGCGGGGCTGGTATTTGGGCAGGAGGCTGCGCGCGGTGAAATTATTGGCCAGTTGAATAGCTTGATGGGGCAACGTGGCGCGGTGGCAATACAAACTCTGCTAGAAAGCGTGAGCCGACCGTCCGAAGGCATTGCTGCCACTGCCATTGGGGTGGTGCTATTGCTGGTAGGGGCGACTTCTGTGTTTGGTGAGTTGCAGGATTCGCTGGACCGTATCTGGAAAGCGCCGGTGCGGGAAGGCAGCGGCTTGTGGCACTTGCTGCGGGTGCGCTTGTTATCGTTTGGCATGATCTTGGGCATTGGCTTTTTGCTCATGGTCTCACTGGTGTTTAGCGCCGGGCTGGCGGCGATCAGCAAATGGTGGTCGCCGGTGTTTTCTGGCTGGATACTGATTGCGGGGATACTGAATACCGTGTTCAGTTTTGCATTGACGACTGGTATGTTCGCCATGATTTACAAGACCATGCCACGTGCACAAATTCAATGGGATGAAGTGTGGATAGGCGCCATCATCACGGCAGTCTTATTCACCATCGGCAAGTGGCTGATTGGCATTTATATCGGCAACAGTGCATTTTCCAGTGCCTATGGGGCAGCTGGGTCCATTTTGGTGTTATTGATCTGGGTCTATTACTCCGCGCAGATATTCCTGATGGGCGCCGAATTGACGCGTGCCTATTCGCATCTGATGGGCACGGCAAAGCGTATTGATGTTGATTGAACCAAGTCAGCCTAGCATGCGTCTTTTCACGTATCGCAAACACTTTATAAAATTGTATAATGTTTTGTATCCTCAGGCAGTCGCGTAGTTGAGGAGGATTGATATCGATCAAGCCCAGGCATTCATGTGCAGACTACACTTTACCCAAGTGTGGCATCGCGCTTGAAACACGCGAACAATCAAAAGTTGTCAGGAAGTTGTGTGATTTACGTAGAGTTAAAGACCGTTATTTTAAAAAAACAATTAGAGTGGGGCAGAACCATCACCATCACCGAAATTGCAGATGCAAGCGGGATTAGCCGCATGACCTTGCACAGAATGCTCAAAGACCGGACCTATAATGCCAGTACCGAGCACTTGAACAAGCTGTGTGCTTACCTGCAGTGCGATTTATTTACCCTGATCCGTTGGGAGCCTGATCTGCCAGTCGCGCAGGTACATGTTGCCTGAACATCGCCTTGTACTTGATCACATGTCGTCATCGCCAGGCTTCTTTCCTGGCCAGACTGTCCTTTCCGCTATATTTGTTATCCCACCTGGTTTTCTTGCCGGTCATGTCTAATAAGCGGGGCATGTTTACGGCAGCCCTGGTTTTTTCTTTAATGGTTGCGCGTGTTGGTATGCTTCTGACATAAAACGATATTTTCTCCTCAATCCAGAGTTGGTGCGGCTTGGCAAGCATTTCGTCTGGGCTGTCACCATGCTGAACACATAAGCTGGCTGGTGTTTTCCGCTTTTTTTAAGCGATGCCTTTGCACAGGAGTTTTCAATAATAAGAGAAAATTTTTGGAACTCTCTGTTATGAACAAGCTTGCTGTCACCCCGTTTGCCCAGGATAGCCAAACACATGGCAGCGCACCTGGCCGCCAGCAACTGTTGCAGCAGCTGGCACAGCTTTGGCAGCAAGGGGCCACTGAAGCCTGCTTTAGCATTGCCCGGCAGTTAACCAGTGAGTTTCCAAGAGAGGGGATTGCCTGGAAAATTTTGGGCGGTTTACTGCAACAGCGCGGTGACCTGCAAGGCGCCGGCGAGGCCCTTGCACAAGCCGTCAAGCTGCTTAAAAAAGATGCAGAGGTATTCTTGAATGCCGCGAACGTAGCCGCGCAACTGGGGGATGTGACCCTGGCCACCAAGCATTATCGCCAGGCGATCCGTTTGAACCCGTCCATGACCCGCGCTTATGCCAACCTGGCCAGCTTGCTCAAAGAAGCCGGGCAGCAGAAAGAAGCCGAGAAACTGTTGCGTACCGCTTTGCAGCTTAACAAGCGCGATGCGCTGGTATTGTTTGACCTGGCGGCGTTGCTGCATGAATCCGGCAAGTCACTTGAGGCTGTGCAATATTATCGTCAGGCGCTAGAGATTGAGCCTGACAATGCCGTGCTGGCCTACAACATGGCGCAAGTCTTGTTTGTCCTGGGTAACCTGGATGAGGCGCTGGTACATTTTCAGCGCGCCATTGATCTGAACCCGACCTATTTTGATGCACTGCACCAGTACGGGCATTGTCTGCGGCAAAAAAACCGTTTTAAGGAAGCCGAGCAAGTGTGGTTGCAAGCCAGGGTGCTCAATCCTGAGAGCTGGCAGTTGCTCAATGACCTGGCTCAACTGTATAAACAGTTACAACAACCGTTGGAATATGAAGCCTGCGCCAAGGCCATCATGCAGGTCAAAGCGCCAGAGATCGAAGAACTCAATAACTTTACCTCTACCCTGATTAACCAGCAGTTGCTCACTGAAGCAGAACGTTATTGCAAGCAAGCGATGAGCCTGGGGATCGAAGATCCGTTTACCTATTGCAATATGGCTTTGCTGCTGTATTACAAACAAGAGTATGCACAATCTCTGGAATATTATGAAAAAGCGTTGCAACTTAAGCCGGACTGCGCCGCTTTTTGGAGTAACTACAGTGTTTCGCTGCGTTTGGTTGGCGAGGTGGAGCGTGCGCGGCAAGCTCTGGAAAAGGCGATTGCGCTGGATCCTGAGTATCTTGACTCTTATATCAATCTGGGCAGTGCCTATCTGGAGCAGGGTGATGTCAAGCTGGCGGTGGAGACTTATGTCAAGCTCATCGCACGCGCACCCCATTTGGATAAAGCTTACCGTAACCTGTTATACACCAACAGTTTTGCCAATGAGCTGAGCCCGAAAGAGCATTTAAAGTATGCACGTGCCTGTGGTGAGCAGTTCATGGCCAAGGCTGCACCTTTCAAAAACTGGTTGGTCAACGCGCAAGACCAGCGTTTGCGCATTGGTCTGGTGTCTGCAGATTTGCGCAGTCATCCGGTGGGCTATTTTCTTGAGCATTGGTTAAAACATATCAATGCCGGTAAAACAGAAATCTATGCTTACTCAGCCGATGGGCGTGAGGACAATTACAGCCAGGTCTTGAAAAAACACTGCACGCAATGGCGTTCATTGGCTGGCATGAATGATGCCCGTGCTGCCAGCCTTATCCGTGAAGATGGCATTCATATTCTGCTCGACCTCTCTGGCTATACGGCAGACAGCCGCGTGTCATTATTTGCCTGGCGTCCGGCGCCCGTGCAGGCCTCCTGGCTGGGCTACTGGGATACCACAGGCTTGCCTACCATGGATGCGGTGATTGCTGACCCGGTCAGCGTGCCTGCGGGTAGTGAAGGGCAATTTACCGAAAGCGTTGTCAAACTGCCGCATACCCGTTTGTGTTTCTCAGCCCCCGAGTCCGAAGAGCAGGTGAATGCGCTGCCTGCCTTGCAAAATGGCTATGTGACCTTTGGCTGCTTTCAAAAATACAGCAAGGTCAGCGACGAGGTATTGGCAGTTTGGGCACAAGTGTTTCTTGCGCTGCCTGCGGCCAAACTTTACTGGCAGTGCAAGGCCTTTCAAGATGATCAGATACAAGCTGAAGCCCTGGCCAGACTGCAACAAGCCGGTATCCAGCCTGAACAATGTGTCTTGATGCGTCCCACAGCGCGAGATGCCTATTTCAAAAACTATCATGCTGTAGACATGATTCTGGACAGTTTCCCCTTTAACGGGGGCACAACGACCTGCGAAGCCTTGTGGATGGGCGTACCTACGCTGACTATGCCGGGCGAGACCATGATCTCCCGCCAAGGCGCCAGCATGATGACCAGCGCTGGCTTGCCAGAGTGGGTTGCCGAAGATAAGAAAGCTTTTGTACAAAAAGCAATTCAATTCGCTGCGGATTTACCTGCTCTTGCCAACCTGCGGGCAGGCCTACGTGCGCAAGTGATGCGCTCCCCATTGATGGATGGCGAGCGTTTTGCACGCGATATGGAACAGTTGCTGTGGAATGTCTGGAGCGAGCGGGTGACGGGTGTTGCCGACGCGCTGGTGACTAAAACACGCATTCAGGATGCTTATGCCGGTGAGGATCCGGTCTGGATCATTAGCGCCACCCGGGCCAGTAAAGAGGCCTTCTGGGCTTCTTCTGCACTCGGCGTATCGCTCAAGCGTCATATGCAGCAAGATGCCAGAATCGTTCCGTATGTGTATTACGAAAATACACGCGGCTTGTCCGAAGTTTTTAATGAGGCCGTTGCCATCGCGCCTGACAATGCGCTGGTCATTTTTGCCCATGACGATATCTGGCTGGACCAGAACCCTTTTGTGCAAACTGTGATGGATGGCCTGGCAGCCTATGATGTGATTGGCGTCGCCGGCACCGCGCGCATGTTGCCCAAGCAACCGGCATGGTTATTTACCGATCTTGCCTTTACCTGGGAGCAGTCTGCGTTCTTGCGTGGCAAGGTTGCGCACAGCGAACACCCGTTTGGGCACAACACCTATTTTGGTGCTGAACAAGGCGATTGTGTCTTGATGGATGGTGTCTTCATGGCCGCCTACAAACGCACGCTGACGCAAGCCAATGTGCGCCATGACCCGCAATTTGATTTTGAATTTTATGACCTGGATTTTTGCCGTACAGCGACCCAGGCCGGGCTTAAGCTTGGCATTTGGCCGATCAGCCTGACGCACCAGAGCATGGGCAATTTTGGCAAGCAGCGCTGGCGTGACAAATATCAGATGTATCTGCGTAAATGGGGCGAGGGTGAGGCCGCAGTTGGCACGCCGATGACAGCAGAACTTGGCGCTGCGCTTGAAGAAGTGTTTACACTAGCTCTGCAGCATCAGCAAGCGGGTGATCTGCAAACCGCGACACAGTTATATCAAGAGATTCTGGCGGTTGCTCCACAATCCGCCCCTGCCTGGTTTAATCTGGGACTCATCGCCTGGGCGCAAGGGCATCAGCAAGAGGCCGTGGCCTGTTTTGCGCAAGCCCATGCTGCGCAACCGGCTGAATGGGAGTATCTGCAACATTATTTGGTGGCGATGCATGCCACGGCGAGTGCCGATACCTTGGCTGCCACCTTTGAGCAGGCCTTGGCATTGCCGCAGCATGCGGAGGCGGTGCACCAGCTTGCCGAAGCGTTAAAGATGCCTGGGTTCACTCGCCAATCCGTGCAACATGCACAAGCTTCGTCGCAAGACGCAGCCATGCAACCGGATGCCGCCCAGCAACAAGCCTTGCTTACAGCGTTTGAGCAGCAACAATATGGACAAATGGAACAGGCCCTGCACACCTATTTGGGGCAATATCCGCAGTGGCTGGCGGGCTGGAAAATGCTAGCGGATGTCTTGATGCTGCAAAAAAAGGATGCCAGCGCTGCGGCCAAACAGGCCCTGACATTGAATGCGCAAGATCCACAAGAACATTGCTATTACGGCATCGTCCTCAAGGCCAAGGGAGATCTGCCTGGAGCGGCAACTGCCTTTCAACAAGCGATTGCCCTCAAGTCGGACTACGCTGCGGCTTACAACAATCTGGGGACAGTCCTCAAAGATCTGGGGCAGGTAGAAACGGCCATCGAGCACTTTAAATGCGCATTGGCCTTGCAACCCAACTATGCCGATTGCTTCAGCAACTTGCTGTTTTGCATGACCCACGCAGAACACATAGACAATGCCGCACTCATGCAAGCACATCAAGCCTATGCCGACTTGTATGAAGCGCCGCTCAAAGCAGCCTGGCTGCCACATCAGAATACACGTGACGTGCACAGGCCACTTAATATCGGCTGGGTCTCTGCAGATTTCAGGGCCCATTCGGTCGCGCACTTTATGCTGCCTTTACTTAGTGAGCTGGCAAAAGAAACCTCTCTGCGCTTGGTTGCCTATGCCAATCAACCGCTGGTGGATAATGTCACCACCCAGATGCAGGGCTATTTTTCAACATGGTACGAAGTCTCATCCTGGTCAGACCAGGCATTGGCCGAGCAAATCCGGGCTGACGGCATTGACATCCTGATTGATTTATCCGGCCATACCTCAGGCAACCGCTTGCTGACATTTGCGCGCAAGCCTGCACCTGTTCAGGTGAGCTGGCTGGGCTACCTCAACACCACCGGCTTGAGCAGCATGGATTATTACCTGGCAGACCCTTATCTCTTGCCCCCCGGCCAGTTTGATGACCAGTTTACTGAAAAGCTGGTGCAGCTGCCGGTGAATGCTACCTTTATCCCATATGAGCAAGCGCCAGAGGTGAATGCCTTGCCTGCACTGAACAACGGCTATGTCACGTTTGCTTGCTTTAACCGGGTCCTCAAAATCACCCAGGCTACCGTGCAACAATGGGCCGCGTTGATGCAAGCCTTGCCTGACAGCCGCCTGGTGATTGGTGGGGTGGGAGAGGGCGAAAGCACGCAGCATTTGCAAACCTGGTTTGCCGAAGCTGGCATTGCCGCTAACCGCATCCGCTATTACGCACGCACTGACATGGCAAGCTATTTAGGCTATTACCACGAGGTCGATATTTGCCTGGATACCTTCCCCTCCAACGGCGTCACCACCACTGCACATGCGCTGTGGATGGGCGTGCCCACGTTATGTGTTGCCGGTGACCGCTTAGCAAGCCGTGGCGCCATGGCATTGATGCAGCATCTGGGGTTGATGCAGTTTATTGCCTCAGACCATGACAGCCTGATCAAGCAGACCCTGGACCTGTGTGCTGACTTTACAAAGTTGGCAGCGTGTCGCGCCCACATGCGTGAACACTTTTCTAACAGTTTGCTCGCCAAACCTGGCTTGCAAGCAGAGGCGTTACGCCAGATGTTATTCCAGATGTGGCAACGCTGGTGTGCGCAACAGGCCCCAGCTTCAATTCAAAGCAGATGGGTGGATGCCGACCTATCTCACCCCACTCTACATATGGAGCCAGAGATGCTTGTGGAAGAAATTGATACTGTAGAAGCCGTAAATACACTTTCTCCTGTCACGCCTAGTAGTGATTTAATGGCTGCCGCCCAGAAATTACAGGCAGAAGGAGAGATTACGCAGGCTGCTGAACTTTATCTTGCCTTACTTAAGGCAGAACCCCAACATGCGGAAGCCAATTTCCAGTTGGGATGGATTGAAACACATACCCGCGGTGTCACATTCGCTTTGCCAAGACTGGAGCAAGCAGTCATGCAGCAGCCAGAAGTAGAGCAATATTGGGTCACCTATATTGATGCATTGATGATGCAAGACAACATTCGAGCAGCGCTCTTGGCTATTCAGCAAGGGCAGCAACATGGGTTAACCGCTGCGTCAGCAGCCATGCTGATGAATGATTGCATGCAAGCGGCGAGCCAACAGTTTGCTGAGAAAAATACGCCTGATTCAGCCCTGGTTTCTGTCGAGCAATTACAACAACAGCTATTTGCTGAAAGCAAGATGCAGACGACTGTTAGCAATGACGTGCCAGTGTCCGTTGTCCCTCAGCAGCCTCTGTTAGCGCAACCTGTTCAGTGGTTTAACAAGACAAAACCACTTGCGGATCAGACAGTTTTCCCTGAAAGCTGGTTAAAGGCTTATCCTCAAGCATTGATGATTGAGTACACTTCCCGTTGTAATTTGCGTTGCAAGTATTGCTCCAAGAGTAATCCCGGCGACGACCAAATTCCTGGGCGTAATATGGATATGACAACCACAACCGTGGATGCGGTCATTCATTTAATCGAGCAATCTTCTTATAGCGAGTTGTTGCTGGCAGGAACCGGCGAGTCTACTTTTCATCCGCATTGGCGTGAAGATTTTCCACGCATGATACACGCTGGCAAGTCTCGTAATCCGGCATGTTATATCCATGTCAACAGCAATTTTGCGGCAAAGTATGAAGATGAGGATTGGGCTGTGTTTGCGCAGCTAGACGGCATCGTGATTTCAATTGACACCGCTGATCGGCAATTGACACGTGAGGTACGCGCCAAGTCCGACCTCGGTTTGATTATTTACAATATTACCCGTTTGCAGACCTACTGCCAGTTTCACGGCCTCAAGTTGCCCAAACTGACGGTGAACGTTACTTTATATCATGAAGCGGCTGCCGGCCTGCCTGAATTGATGGCGATGCTGTCTAATTTGCCGATCACGTCGGTGACGATTTCAGATTTGTTTGAGCGTGAAGCCACTGACAAACATGCGATTCGTCCTTTGCATAATGATGATCCGGTGTCATTCAAGCAAGCTGTTGAGCATTTAAAGCATGCCATGGAAATTGCAGATAAGCAGCAGGGCTTTCGCGTCACCATACAGCCACATTTGATGGAGAGAATCGAAGCCATGGCGAAAAGTATCAATGCTGCAGCCACTGATACAGGCGCTGTGCAGGCCGATCCGCAACTTTCCACCAAGCTTTGTTTGCAGCCATGGACACGTTTTACGCTGGCTGCCGATGCTGCGATCTTCCCTTGCTGTATGACTGAAATGGACCCGGTGGGCAATATTGATAGTGGCAAAGAAGAAGAGGGGTTGAACGGTGAAGGGATACGTGCCTTCCGTCATGCATTGCTGCGAGGTGATATGCCAAGCTCCTGCAAGCATTGCACGAATGCACCGGATGTCAGCCCACAAACCCTGCAGACAGCAATCCATGAACTTTCAAGAAAGGCCAATGCATGAGCCAGGACACTATCAATCAGATGAATGCCACGCCGGAGCAACTGATGGCTGAGGCCAATGCGCTGGCAGATCAACCGGAACAAGTGCTAAGACACTATCAGGCTATGTTGCAGCAATATCCTCGCTATGCGCCTGCTTATCACCAGTTTGGATTGGTTTTGCGCTCACAAGGGGATGCTGGTGCAATCGGCAAACTTGAACAGGCTGTTCAGCTGGATGCCGGGAATGAACAATATTGGGTCAGCTACATTGAGGCCTTGATGTTCTGCGCGCAATTGCAAAAAGCAGCTGCGGCAATTCAATTAGGGTTGCAGTACGGTTTAGGACTGTCAAAAGCACACGTACTGGCCCAGACATGTGTAGACATGATGGAAGCGGCCGGGTCTTCAGTCATGGCCACTGCAAGCGAAGTGCCTGCTTCATTTGTCAAATCAGGCAACGTTGCTAAGGTTAAAATTTACCAGGCCTATTATTCCGAACAAAGTCGCCTCGAGTTGGATAAAGGATTTATTCCGTTTGATAACCTGGCCAATCCCCGACCAGATTGGCGTGAGTATTGGTTTATGCGTCAATACTTTTTAAATGAGGCGCTCGATGAAGAGACCTTCTATGGCTTCTTCTCGCCAAAGTTTTCTGAAAAAACCGGGTTAAGTTCTGCAGAGGTTTACCGTTTTATCGAGGCCAATGCTGATCAGTCAGACGTGATTCTTTTTTCGCCTTTTTTTGACCAAACCGCGTTTTTCCTGAATCAATTCCATCAAGGTATCCTGGCCCATCAAGGCATTGCACCTTGCTTTGAATTGGTGATCAATAAAATTGCGCCTCAAGCCGAGATGGACACACTCATCATGCACAGCGAAAACTCTGTGTATTCTAATTTCTTTGTGGCAAAACCTAGCTTCTGGCGAACATGGCTGGCAGCTTGTGAAGATTTGTTTCATGAAGCTGAAGAGGGCAAAACGCTGCTCGCAAAATGTTTGAATGCCGATACTACCCATGAACATAAACTTTTGCCGTGTAAGTCATTTGTGTTTGAACGTATTGTTTCCTTGATGTTGGTGACACAACCGCAATGGCGGGTCAAAGCTTATGATTCAACTTTAATGCCACTGGTCAATTCGACATTGGCTGAATTTGTGACCATGGATGAGTTCAAGGCATTGGATGAAATAAAAAAACAGGCCTGTAAGCAGCACTGTGACGTGGATAGTTTGGGCTACACTGCTTTGAAAGATAAGATCGTTGATCGGATTAAGCGCCATCGGTTAAATCAGCTCGAGCAAGCAATTGAGGAAGTGTATGCGCAGGCCGAGCAATTACAAGCCGCAGGTGAGCTTCAAAAGGCGATGGCTTTATATGAAGATATTCTCAAGAATCAGCCACAACATGCCGGGGCCAATCACAATCTGGGCTTTATTGAAACGCATACGCGGGGTGTTGAAGCCGCCTTACCCAAGTTTGAAGCAGCAGTCATGGCCAGGCCTGAGGTTGAACAATATTGGGTGAGCCTGATTGATGCTTATATCTTAGCGCAAGACTTTCCTGCAGCTTATGAGGCGATCAAGCAAGGCCAGAAACATGCATTGACTGCACAAATGGCTCAGCTATTAAATCAGGAGTGTCTAGAGAAAACCGATAGTGCCTGGCGCTTGCAAAAAGAAACAGAGACCGCATCGCTTGTAGAGTCAAACTTGATAACGCATGCGGCAATAGAGGCTTTGTTGACGCAAGCACAAGCTTTACAGGCAGAAGGTAATTATCAGTCTGCCAAAGCACTGTTACAACAAGTGTTACAAGCTGATCCCAAACATGCCAGGGCTAATCATGACTATGGACGATTGCTCGCAGAAACAGAGGCATTAGATGCCGCGTTACCATATTTGGAAGCAGCGATTGCGAATGCCCCTCAAATTGAGCAGTACTGGGTCACCATTATTGATGCCTATACCCAGTTACATGCCTTTAAAACCGTGTTTATGGCAATCAGCGAGGCTAAGAAGTATGCCTTGTCTGAGGCAATGCATGACATGCTATATGAGGAAGTTGTCAATTACGCGATTGGTCTCATTGGCAATCCTCAAGTTCAACAAAGTCCGGTCATGGAGGGGTTGATAGACGCTACCGGCCTGCTCCAGGAGATTGTGACAGCCAATGTAGCCGATATTCAAAGAGGCCAGTCTAGCGGAGCGTTGATTTCTGGCAATATGGATTTAAGCGCTTGTGAGGCCTTTATGCAACGCTTTCCAGCTTTGATGGAGACCGATAAACTGATTAATTTTGTGCGTGCAGTGGTCTTGAAGCTGATGTGGCTGCCAGAATTTACTGGTCATAAAATATTTGCACCATATTTTGATCAGTTACTTGCCAACATAGACTTGGGTATTCCAGCCGTAGTGCCACGCAATGCCAAACTGGCAAACATTGTTGTTGCCACCGAAGTCTATGACTTTGGCGGACATACCAAGGATATTATTACCATGCTGCATCAGCTTGAGAATCCCATGCTGGTGATCACCGATGTTTATGCAAGATTTGCAACACAATCGTTTTACAAGAATATTCAAAGCGCGCTGCCACAGTGCCCCGTTTTAGTCCTGCCACAAGAAAGCTTGCTGGCCAAAGGCCAACGTTTGGCCAGCCTGATTAATACCTATGCCCGTAATGTGTTTTTGTTGACGCATCAGGATGATGTCGCTGCGGTCGTGGCTTGTCAGCCTAATTTTGAGACGGATTACTACTTTATTCACCATGCGGATCACAATTTGTCAGTAGGGAGCGGCGTCCGCCATTTGAAACATGTCGATTTGTATGGGCAGCGAGCCATCAACTGCCATGAAGATTTAGATCGCGAAACATTGTTTTTACCAACGACGGCTGTTGACCAAGGGGTTAAAACTTTTGACTATACCTCCGGCAAGTTGAATACAGTCACTGCTGGCACCTTTGCCAAGTTTAAAACCGAGGGCGCGATTGCTTTTCAGGAGTTGGTCTGCCAGGCATTGTATCTAGGCGAAGGTCAGCATTATCATTTTGGTGAGATTCAGGCCTCTGTACTGCAACAAGTGCGGGACTACCTAACGCAAAAAGGCTTGGATGTAGCGCGTTTTGTCTATATGGGCAACGTGCCCTCCTTATGGCAAGCCTTGCTCGAGATTGATGCACATGTGTTTATTGGCTCTGCCCCTATTATGGGCGCTAAGTCGGATATTGAGGCGCAGGGAGCCGGATATCCTTTACTGGCGTTTAAAGCCCTGGATTGCCCGCGTCATCTTAACGTTGGCAGCCATGCCCCTGAGACGATTTACTGGCATGACATGGAGACGTTTATCGCCGGTTTAAAAGCACTGAATGCTGATCATTCGAAGTATGCAAAAGCGGCACGTACCTACTATGAACAGGCTTGTTCCATGAACGCTTATCAAGAGGTATTGGGGAAAATGAGTCACTAGTATGGATATTCGGACTTATCAGCAACAGCATGTGGCATGGGACCAGTTTTTGGCACAGAGCCGGAATGGGGCCTTCTTTTTCAGAAGAGGCTACATGGATTATCACGCTGACCGTTTTCAGGATGCTTCTTTGTGGATAGAGAAGGAAGGGCAAGTACTTGCCATGTTGCCGGCGAGCCGCGACGGTGACACTATCGTCAGCCATGGCGGTTTGAGTTTTGGTGGTTTGGTCATGAGTGCACGTCTGGGGGCGGCAGATGTAAAAGCCCTGTTTGAGCAGTTACGTGATTACTGGGCGGCCATGGGGATTAAAAAGCTTATTTATAAGCCTATTCCACATATTTATCACAGCATGCCCAGTGAAGAGGATTTGTATGCCTTGTTTAGATTAGGTGCCAGGACCATGCGAGTGGATGTATCAACCACCATTATGCAGGAGTCACGCTTGCGCCTATCAAAAGGTCGTAAGCATGCATTGTCCAAAGCCACTAAAGCAGGAGTCACGATTAGAAAAAGTGATGACTATGCCAGTTGTTGGCAGATACTCACTGATAATTTGCAAGCGCGACATGGCACCAGTCCCACACACAGCCTGCAAGAGATCTCGTTGCTAGCCAGCCGCTGTCCTGAAATCAGCTTGTATATGGCCTATCTACATGAGCAGCCGATTGCCGGAGTCGTCATGTTCGATTTTGGCCGGGTTGCGCACACGCAATACATTGCGCCTAGTCCGGTGGCAAGAGAGGTGGGGGCGGTAGACTTACTACTGGAAACGCTCATCAGCGAAGTCTACGCAGATAAGCCCTATTTTAATTTTGGCATTTCTACCTGCCACAATGGCTTAAGTTTTAATGAAGGCTTATGTGCGCAAAAGGAAATGTTTGGTGGTCGCACGACAACCTTGCAATGGCTGGAAATGGATTGTATATGATGCATGATGACCAACGTAAACAGGCGATCTCGGCTTATGAGCAAGCTTATAGTGCCAGCGACTTTGAAGTGATTCAGGCGCGCTATCGTAAAAAACTTTTGCTAGAGTTGTTTGAAAAATATCAACCCAAACATGTGCTGGAGGTCGGCTGCGGTTGGGATACGATTGCGAATCACTGGCAGGGCTTTGAAAGCCTGACCGTCGTTGAGCCTGGCCCGCAGTTTGCAGAAAAAGCCAGAAAAGATACTGCCCAATTAGCAGGTGCACAAGTGATCGAGGCGTTTCTTGAAAGCAGCCATCTGGGTAAACCTGACCCGGCATATGATTTGATCCTGCTGAGCAGCCTGTTGCATGAGGTGCCAGATGCGAAGACATTATTGGCTAGTGCCAAAGCATTGGCAGGTCAAAATACAGTGATTCATATCAATGTGCCGAATGCGTTGTCTATGCACCGCCTGCTTGCCGTGGAGATGGGGTTGATGGATAGCGTCTATGCCCAGTCTGCACTGCAAAAATCATTTAATCAGCCACGTATTTTTGATTTAAAACAATTAAAAGTATTGGCGAAAGAACTAGGATTACAAGTGCTTGAGGCAGGCTCTTTTTTGGTGAAACCATTTACCCATCACCAAATGATGACCCTGATGCAACAAGGCTTGCTGACGCAGGAGATGCTGGATGGCTTGTGGCAATTGGCGCGGCATTTTCCTGAAAACGGCTCTGAAATTTATGTCAATCTCAAACTTGAGGACTGAAAATGGATACTAAAACAACGGTGATTGTAGGGAATGCTTTAGCTGGAATGGTCGCGGCATTAGAGTTGGCGCGCCAAGGCAAAAAGGTGACCTTGGTCAATCCTGGTGGACCATTGGGTGGTTACTTTGCCGGACTGGAGATTGATGGCGTGATGTTTGATGCGGGTTTAGTCAAGTTTGAGCTGGATGGCTATCTCTCGCAAAACAGTACCTTAGCCAGCTATAACCCCAAGTTACGTAATGATGTGGGCCGCTTTATGAATATCGTGCATGCCTGGGCCCTGCAGTATGCGCCATTACATCAGTTTGACATGCCAAAAATGTGGTTACAGAACAAGGCTTACGATGATGTGGTATTGAGTAATAGCTACCATACCTTTAGTCAATTGCCTTTTGCCCAGCAAAGTATTCAAGAGTTGCAGCAATTACCTGCTGCAGAGATTCATGCGCGCGAAAAATCCAATGGTGCCCGTTACCATACGCTGGATTACCTGACCGCTTCCCTTGCCAATCATGGTAAAGCCATGCATGACCATATCATTGCTCCTTACCTGATGAAGGCACAAGGCGTGACAGCCGACAAAATGCTGGCACGTTATCATCGTGTCGCCTGGTTACCACTCTTCTACCCCGAGACATTGCTGGCCAGTTTTCAAGGAAAAGCGGTGCCCCTGCAACCCACCGTATTTCACTATCCCAAGCAAGGGGCGGTCGGTGGCATCTGCCGTCAAGTCAAACAACAAGTACTCAGTCATCCCAATATCACCTATGTGCAACAAGCGATCCAAACGGTAGAAAAAAATGACAGTGGATGGCGGTTACAGTTGGGTGAGGGGGCCGTGAGTGGTCCTATTGAAGGTGGCCATTTGGTCTGGACCGGTGCGCCAGCAGCTTTGCTCAAGGCGCTGGGGAAACAGCCTACCATAGTGCAAGAGATTAAATCGCCGATTGCAGTGCTATTTCTGCGCATTAAAAAAGCGGACATCCGTGATGTGTATACGATTTTGCATGTTCTGGATATGGATAAATGCGCTTATCGGATTACAAATCAGACGGCATGTGCTGATCAACAAGACGAAGATATGAATATTGTGGTTGAGTTTAACCAGAATTATTTCAAACAGTTGTACGGTGAGAAAGATTCGGACGCATTCATCGTTGAGAAATTACTGGCCGAACTGGCGGCCATGAACATGATTGCGGCAGATGCCCAACCTCTGATTGCTGCCATCAAACGTATCCCGGGTGGATTTTTGGTACCAGATCAGGCGGCACGGGATGCTTGGGAGCAAGATCAGCAAACCGTGGCAGCACTGCATCCTGAGATTGCTTTACTCGCAATGTCTAGCGGCTTTTTTGCCACCTCACTTAACGATCAGGTGATTCAAGGGTTGTACTATGCAGAAACCCGCCTGGACGCAGAAGTTGAAACAGTCAAGGAAACACTGCCTGCCTGAATCTCAAGTCACTGACTCGCCACAGATTCTGGTGGCGAGCAATTTGATATGCCTTATTTGGCTGTGAGGCGAGCCTGTCACCTTACTGATGATAAATGCTGCCTTTTCCAGGCTTTATTAGTTGAATTAATTCGTGCATGCCTATCGTATAGTGGGTTGAGTTACGAGATAGAGCAGGTGTGTGTATGCCACTAGAACATTGCAGAATTATTGAGTTGCCTAAAATCCATGACCCGCATGGCAACCTCACATTTATTGAAAGTGATAATCAAATCCCATTCGCGATTCAGCGCGTCTACCATGTGTATGATGTGCCGGGCGGGGCCGAGCGCGGCGGGCATGCGCACAAGAATCTGCATCAGTTTATTGTCGCCATGTCTGGTAGTTTTGATATCACCCTGGATGATGGCAAGGATAAGAAAAAATTTCATTTAGCCCGTTCTTATTATGGCTTGTATATCTGTCCTATGATTTGGCGTGAAATTGATAATTTTTCTTCAGGTTCAGTATTAATGTGCCTAGCCTCAGAAAAATATGACGAAACTGATTATTTCCGGCGTTATGATGAGTTTATGCGCGCGCGTTGGGCTGCTTGAGATCACCGTTTTATCACGTTTTTGAAGTGAGCATATAAAAAGGCGCATCATTGATCTGATGCGCCTTTGTTTTTGATACGTGAATCACTATGTGCCCGAGTGGCTCACAGTCGTTGCAGTCGTGACAGGCTGTGCTGGTTGTTTGGCCGGCTTTTTGTTTTGGCGGTAGACCTGGCCAGAGGTCGATACATTGGCACGCATTCTAATCAGCTCAGCAATCTCTGCATTTTCCTTCTGCTCTTCTCTAGGGGCAAATAAAGCTCTGCCTCTAGGGTCAGCATCGACAGGGGGTTCGCACAGGTAATAGACGGCCAGGCTCTTGCGATAGATACCATAAGGCTGCGTCAGGGGGCGGCTCATGCCATGCCAGGAGTTCTGGGTGGTATCAAAAATCACGGCCCGGTTAAATTTGGGGCAGACTTCTTTGATCAGTTCACCTGGCTGGTTTTGTTCAGCGTCGTGACTCCACAAACCCAAATGGCCGCCATGGTAAGCCTTCAGTTGCTCGGAGACGTAGATAATGATGTTGATTTTGCGTTGCAAGCCCAGTTTGGGGTGAATGGAGTAATCCAGGTGCGGATTCAGGTTGCCTCCGGTGCCGTGAATATGCCAGCCGCCACCATGCAACCCGTTATCAGCATATAACTGGGTGCCGACAATTTCGGACAGTTTGTCTATCACGGGTGCAGAGTTCAGGGTTTGAAACAGGGCATAGGTCAGAGCAGGGAAGGCATTCCAGTCATTTAAGGCCTTTTTATCTTCAATCTGGTTTTGGTAACAAAACCAGCGCGAAGAATCATACTCGGGAAACTCACGTGCAACCTTTTTCACCAGGTCAGGATTCAGGAAGTTATCGATCACGGCATGACGAAAGGGCTTTGCATCCTCAAAATGTTGCATTCCTTTGGTCAGTTGATTCAAATCCAGAAACGATTGCATGAAAATCCCCCTTCGCATTCATTGAGCGTGTTATGTATTTATATCGGACGCGCAAGCAATTTATTAAGGCGAATACGCATGTATTTATGCGCTAATTTTTGTAGATGCAGTACCGACCTTGGGTGGTGGCGCAGTGCGACAAGGTCCAAGCGTTTTAGCGCATGAATCAGCGCGCAGGGATATCTCTAGAAATAGTGGCAAAACCACGTTCTATTCAATGAAATCAAATATGCGGGGCTGCGATAAAGTGATTCTTAACTTGACGCAACGTTCTTACTATAACGGTCAGCATTTGCTTAACTTGAGTAATAACGTGCGAAATCAGATTAATTTAAAACAGATTTGAAGAGCTTGAGTGTGGCATGAATACTTAACATGAAGCTCGATATTTTTGTACATTAAGGAGGCTTAACATGGCTGCAGTCATTAATACCAATATTTCATCATTAAATGCCCAGCGCAATTTAAATGCATCTCAAGCTGGTTTGAATCAATCCATACAGCGTTTGTCTTCAGGGCTGCGCGTTAACAGTGCCAAAGATGATGCGGCCGGGTTGGCGATTGCAACACGCATGGACTCTCAAGTCCGTGGCAATGACGTGGCAATTCGTAACTCCAATGATGCAATTTCATATCTGCAAGTGACCGAAGGTGGTTTGTCGAAAGCGACTGATGTGCTGCAGCGTATGCGTGAGTTGGCTGTGCAGGCAGCCAACGGCAGCTACGGTAGCGGTGATCGTGCCAATCTGGACACGGAATTTACGCAACTGACTGCGGAGCTAACCCGCTTGAGCACCTCCACCCAGTTTAATGGTTTGAACGTATTTGGCGGTCCAGGCTATACCTTCCAGATTGGTTCTGGCTCTGCGGATACTTTGCAAGTCAGTTCCGTGACCGCAGCTTCCATCTCTGGAAATGTGCAAACCGCCTCAGCAGCAACGGCTGCGATTACAGCCATTGATGCGCAACTGGATTCAGTGAATACGTCACGTGCGAGTCTGGGTGCGTACCAGAACCGCTTTGAAGCGGTAATCAGCAGCTTGCAAGTGAATATCGAAAATGTTTCCGCGGCGAAATCCCGGATTATGGATGCAGACTTTGCGTCAGAAACTGCGAAGATGACCCGTAACCAGATTCTGCAACAAGCTGGCACGGCGATGCTGGCCCAGGCCAACCAGTTGCCTAACAGCGTCATGTCACTGATTAAAGGGTAGTCTTTCAGCAGCTTTCTTGGTGTATATGTTTACAGGTCGTGGGCTTTTGTCTAGGCAAAAGCTCACGACCTCTTCATTTCTTGATCATCTCATCAACACACCAGTTCTCTATCGTTCAGGATAGGCCGGTAAAACCGGTTTTGTTTTTTTCAATTTAAAGTTTCCAGATGCGATATAGTTAACGCAATCTTTGCGGTAACACGCGCGATCCCTGTTGCTGGGATGTTGATAATTGGATGCCAAACATGATTCCTTTCCTTGATCTCAAAGCCGCTTATGACGAATTGTCGCCTGACCTTGAGACTGCCCTGTTAAGGGCTACCCGTTCTGGCTGGTATATCGGTGGCGAAGAAGTGGAGGCCTTTGAAGCCCAGTTTGCCGCCTATACTGGCGCACCGTATTGTGTCGGCGTGGGCAATGGCCTAGATGCACTGACCTTGGCCTTGCGCGCCATGGATGTGGGGGTGGGGGATGAGGTGATTGTCCCCTCCCATACTTATATCGCGACCTGGTTGGCGGTGAGTGCGGTCGGCGCGACTGTCGTCCCTGTCGAGCCTGCTGAGGGGCAGTTCAATATTGATGTTGCCACCATTCAGGCAAAAATCACAGCTAAAACCAAAGTTATTTTGCCCGTGCATTTATATGGTATCCCGGCAGACATGGACGCCATTTGTGCATTAGCCAAACAGCATGGCTTGCTGGTGTTGGAGGATGCTGCGCAAGCGCATGGCGCTGCCGTCAGGGGTAAACGGGTAGGTACGCATGGGGATGCGGTCGCATGGAGCTTTTACCCGGGCAAGAATTTGGGGGCTTTGGGCGATGGTGGGGCAGTCACCACAAGGCATGAGCATCTCGCCCAACGTATACGCGCGCTTGGCAATTATGGCTCAGCCGTCAAATATTACAATCTGGAGCTTGGCGTGAATAGTCGCCTGGATCCCTTGCAAGCTGCCGTGCTGTCAGTCAAGCTGGCTGCGCTGGATGAGTGGAATACACGCAGGCAGGCATTGGCGCAGCGCTATCTTGAGGGTTTGCAAGGCCTGCCTTTGCAATTGCCGGTTTCTCCAGCCTGGGCCAATACTATCTGGCATTTGTTTGTGATCGCAACGCCACAACGCGATGCCTTGCAAACCTGGTTGCAGGCGCATGGGGTGCAAACCCTGATTCATTATCCCGTCCCGCCACATTTGCAACAGGCTTATCAGTCGCTAGGTTGGCAAGCAGGTGATTTTCCGTGTGCCGAGCGTTATGCCAATCAAGTACTGAGTTTGCCCATGGGCCCGCAACTCTCAGTCACGGCTGTTGACCAGGTGATTGAGCTGGTACAGCAGTTTTTCAGAGCGCAGTGAGACTGTCTCACGCATCGCCACGTTTAAAGTTTTTCCGAGTAGGGTCGTAAAGAGTGTCAAGTGCATGATCTTCCCAACAGAAATTTAAAGTGCATGATTAAAGAAATTTCTGGCGAAGTCGATAAAAGTAATAACAACGCTGAATAGCAAACACGAAGTCAAAAAGTGGATCAACGTTGATATGACATGCCGATTTGACACTAACTACACATAGGACTCTGAAGGAGACTAAAACATGGCTTCTGTAATTAATACCAACATTGCATCCCTGAATGCACAGCGTAACCTGAATGCTTCACAAACAGGCTTGAATCAATCGATTCAGCGTTTATCTTCTGGCTTGCGTATCAATAGCGCCAAAGATGATGCAGCGGGCATGGCGATTGCCACCCGTATGGACTCCCAAATTCGTGGCAATGAAGTTGCGATTCGTAACTCAAACGACGCGATTTCTTACCTGCAAGTGACAGAAGGTGGTTTGTCCAAAGCGACAGACGCCCTGCAACGT
>JABLTH010050499.1_pt1 | contig 34977 bp, 20 predicted proteins | sample 7875711 | NCBI WGS metagenome assembly JABLTH01 (sample SAMN14941262, study PRJNA633318) | bioreactor metagenome | isolation source: bioreactor | place: China | collected 2019-03-05 | reverse complement strand
CTGGAACGAGGCCGCCAAGAGGCCCGTCATCGCGTACGCCGAGGACTGCATCGACTGCAACTACTGCGAGATCAGCTGTCCCGAGGGCGCGATCAAGGTCTCGGTCGACTGGTCCCGTCCCTGGCCGAACACCTACCTCTGAGCGACGCGACGCGGGCGGGGCGTGCCCTGCCCGAAGACGCAGGGGCGGGGCATGCCCCGCCCTTTGGGGGATCTGAAATGGCGGACCTGAGTTCTCTCGGAACGATCATCGACGTCGACGTGCTCGTGGTCGGTCACGGATGCGCGGGCCTCGCGACCGCGATCGCGGCCAAGGAGTCGAACCCGAAGCTGTCCGTGCTCGCGGTCGACAAGGGCTCGCTCGGTTACGGCGGCAAGGCCAACAAGGGCGGCGGCCACTGCGCGTTCATTCCCGAGGGCGCGGAAGAAACCTACGTCGAGTACCACACCAGGAACCTCGGCGACTACCTGAACGATCAGGACCTCCTGCGCCTGTACGCGCACTCGACGCGCGACATCCTGGCCGACGTCGAGCGCTGGGGCGCGCCGGTCTTCGGCAAGCCGCAGCCCTTCAACGCGCACCGGATGATCCCGTGGAAGGTGGTCACCGTCGATCTCGACTTCATGAAGGGCCACGCGCGCCACGCGAAGAAGCTGGGCGTGGAGTTCATGGACAAGGTCGCGGTCGTCGACCTCCTGACGGCGGGCGGCCGCATCGCCGGCGCGATCGGCTTCAGCCTGCTCGACGGGCAGGTCTTCGTCTTCCGCGCGAAGGCCGTCGTGCTGGCGAACGGCTGCCAGAACTGGCGGATCATGAAGATGTGGGCCTCGGGCCGCGGCGACGGCATCGCGGCCGCGTACCGCGCCGGCGCGAAGATGCGCAGCGCCGAGTTCGGCTCGTTCGTCGGCATGGTCAACGTCGAGCACGGGCACGTCTCGTACGGTGCGGAAGAAGCGCTGTTCAACGCGAAAGGGCAGAGCATCAGCGAGTTCTCGCGGCCCTTCGCGAAGGAGAACCCGAGCCTCGGCGTGCTGGGCGGGGTCGACATCGGCGGCAACCACTCGCTGTTCATGTACTGGGACGTCTCGAAGGGCAACGGCCCGATCTACGAGGACAAGTCGAAGAACGGCTTCCCGTTCTCGCCGGTGGGCCGCAACCTCGCACCGGAGGTCGGGCGCGCGGACGAGATCTGGTACCGGCCGGTCGCCGAGAGCTTCTGGTCGACGCTGTGGGCCAAGAAGAACCAGAGCTACAAGAACCCCGACAGCCCGCTCAAGGAGACCGTGCCCGGGCTGATCGGCGAGTTCTCGCCGCTGTGGGTCGACCACACGATGGCCTGCAGCGTCCCCGGGCTGTTCGCCGCCGGCGACATCTCCGGCAACGGCGCCTCGCACTTCGGCGCGGTGCCCTCGCCCCCCGGCCGCAACCGCGGCACGGGCATGATGGCGGCGTGGTTCATGGCCCGCATCGCGGGACCGTCGGCGGCGGCGTACGCGGCCGGTGCGGCGCAGGCGCCGGTCGACGCGGCGCAGGCCGAAGCGCTGAGGGCGGAGATGTTCGCGCCGCTCGCGCGGCACCAGGGCATGCCGGTCGACGACTTCGTCTCGCGCCTCAAGAACGTCATGCAGCCGCTCAAGTACACCGCGTGGAAGCACGAGGACCGGTTGAACGAGGCGCTGGCGAAGGTGCTCGAGCTGAAGGCGCTGGTGCCGACGCTCGTGGCCAAGGACTGGCACTACGCGTCGTCCGTCAACGAGTGCCGCAGCATGGTGCTGTCCTCCGAGATGTTCTTCCGCGCCTGCCTCGCGCGGAAGGAGAGCCGCGGCTGGTTCGTGCGCGAGGACTACAAGGAGCGCGACGACGCGCACTGGCTCAAGTGGATCTTCCTCCAGAAGGACGGCGACGACATGGCCGTCTCCTTCGAGGACGTCCCCATCGACCGCTACGCATACAAACCCGAACCGAAAAACGCATAGGGGTGGGTCCCATGGACAAACGACCGCTGCTCGGCGACGAGGCCGTCGCGCTGGGCGCCCTCCACGCCGGACTGTCCGGCGCCTTCAGCTACCCCGGCACGCCGGCGACCGAGATCCTCGAGTTCGTGGAGCGCGAGACCCGCGGCGGTCCCTCCGCGGCCGAGGGCGGCGTCACCTGCGCGTGGAGCGCCAACGAGAAGGTCGCCTACGAAGAGGCGATGGGCATGAGCTTCGCCGGCCGGCGCGCGCTCGTCTCGTTCAAGCACGTGGGCCTCAACGTCGCGGCCGACCCGTTCGTCAACTCCGCGGTGAGCGGCGTCGACGGCGGCGTCGTGGTCGCGTGCGCGGACGACCCGGGCCAGCACAGCTCGCAGAACGAGCAGGACAGCCGCGAGCTGGCGCGCTTCGCCCTGATCCCGTGCCTCGAGCCGCGCGGCGCGCAGGAGGCCTACGACATGGCGCGCGAGGCCTACGAGCTCTCCGAGCGCTTCTGCATGCCGGTGATGATGCGGCTCGTGACGCGCATCTCGCACACGCGCAGCGCGGTCGAACTGGCGGAGCCGCTGCCGAAGAAGCCGCTCGCGCCGAGCACCGAGTTCTCGCGCTGGTCGCTCCTCCCCGGAAACGCGCGGAAGCGCGTGGCGAAGATCGCCGCGCAGCAGAAGGACCTCACGGCGTGGTCCGAGTCGTGCCGCTGGAATTCGCTCCATTTGGACGAAACGGCGGGCCGAGCAAGCTCGGCCCCTACGGGCGCCACACCCCGCGTCGGCGTGATCGCGTCGGGCATCGCCATCAACTACTTTCTCGAGAATTACGGGCCCGGCGACCGCGTGCCGCCGCACGTGCGCGTCGGCGCGTATCCGCTGCCGGTGCAGATGATCGCGCGGCTCCTGGACGCGGTCGACGAGGTGCTCGTGCTCGAGGACGGGTACCCGATGATCGAGGGCCAGCTGCGCGGGCTCCTCGACAACCCGCGCGGGAAGACGATCCGTGGCCGCCTCGACGGCACGCTGCCGCGCACCGGCGAGCTGTCGCCCGACGTCGTCCGCGCCGCGCTGGGCCTTCCCGCGCGGCCGCACCGCCACGCGCCCGACCTCGCGCTCGCCGGCCGCCCGCCGTCCTTGTGCAACGGCTGCCCGCACATCGACAGCAACGCGGCCGTGCGCGTGATCATGGACACGTATCCCGGGACGCGCGTGTTCGGCGACATCGGCTGCTACGCCCTGGCCTACCTTCCGCCGTTCGAGACCGTGCACGCGAGCATCGACATGGGCTCGTCGATCAGCATGGCGATGGGCGCCTCGGCCGCGGGCGTGCGGCCGGTCGTGGCCACGATCGGCGACTCGACGTTCCTGCACTCCGGCATGACGTCCCTGGTCGACGCGGCGAAGCGCGACCTCGACATGACGGTCGTGATCCTCGACAACGAGACGACGGCGATGACGGGGTTCCAGGAGTCGATGGCCACCGGGAACGACCTCGTGCGCGTCGTCCGCGGGCTGGGCGTCGCGGAGGAGCACCTGCACCTCATCACCCCGCACAAGAAGAACCATGCGGACAACGTGGCGCTGGTGAAGCGGGCCGTGGAGCACAAGGGCCTGTCGGTGATCATCGCCAAGCGCGAGTGCATCCAGACGGCGGCGAGGGGGTGAGGCGATGAACAGCAACATCGTGCTGTGCGGCGTGGGCGGGCAGGGCATCCTGTCGATCTCGATCGCGCTCGACATCGCCGCCAACCGGCAGGGCTGGAACTTCAAGCAGGCCGAGGTGCACGGGATGAGCCAGCGCGGCGGGGAAGTGGTGTCCCACCTGCGCTATTCGACGGACCCGATCCAGTCCGAGGTCATCCCGCGCGGCGCCGCCGCCCTGATCCTCTCGGTCGAACCGCTCGAGAGCCTGCGCTACCTCGAGTTCCTCGCACCGGACGGCGCGCTCGTGTCGAGCTCCGACCCGTTCCGCAACATCGCCAACTACCCCGACCTCGACGGCGTGCTCGCCGCGATCGCGAAGGAGCCGAACCACGTGCTGCTGCCGGCGGAGGCCCTCGCGCGCGAGGCCGGCGCGATCCGCGCGGCGAACATGGTGCTCCTCGGCGCCGCGGCGCCGTGGCTGGGGCTGCCCGACGCGGTGGTCGAGGACGCGATCGCGGAACTGTTCGCGCCGAAGGGCGAGAAGGTGCAGCGCATCAACGTCGCGGCGTACCGCGCCGGCAAGGCCGCGGGCGCGTCGTACGCGGCCTGTCTCGCGGGCGGACTTTCGAGCCGCGACGCGTGCGCCCTCGCAGGACGCGTGGCCGGCGGCGTGCTCGCGCCCGAAGCCATACCGGCGTGGCGCGAGGTGTTCGCCGGCCCCCAGGCGGGCCCCGTGCGCGCCGCGCTCGCGGAGCCGGGCGGGAAGCGCGTCCAGGGTGACGCGGCCGTGCCGGGCGCGATCGTCGCGGCGGGCGCCGGCGAAACGATCGACGCGCTGCTGTTCGCTGCGGGACAGTCGTACCATTGACAAACCATCCCGAAGCGGAGATCGTCCACGGCATGCCGACGCGGCCCACGGAGAAGGAACCGCAGAAGAACGCGCGCAGTCCGCGCGGCGAGCGCCAGAGCATCCAGGTGATCTCGCGCGCGGCGGCGATCCTGTGGGCCCTCGAGCGCAACCCGGACGGTCTGTCGCTGGGTGAGATCGCGAAGGACGTCGGCCTGTCGCGCTCGACCGTGCAGCGCATCGTCGACGCGCTCGACCGCGAGAACCTCGTGCTCGCCGCGACCGCGAGCGGGGTGCGCCTGGGCCCCGCGCTGCTGCGGCTCGCCGCCGCGACGCGCTACCGCATCCGCGAGGTCGCGCGCGAGACGATGGAAGCGCTCTCGCGCGAGACCGGCGAGACGGTCGACCTCGCGATCGCCGACAACGAGAAGGTCGTGTTCGTCGACCAGGTCGCGGGGACGCACCGGCTGATGGCCGTGTCCGCGGTCGGCGGCTCGTTCCTCCTGCACTGCTCGGCGAACGGCAAGGCCGTGCTGGCGACCTTCGACGAGGCGCGCCTCGCCAAGCTCAGGAAGCGGATGCAGCTCGCGAAGCAGACGAAGAACACGATCACGAGCTGGCCGGCGCTCGAGCGCGAGCTGCAGCGGATCCGCGAGGCGGGGGTGGCCTTCGACCGCGAGGAGAACTCGATCGGGATCAGCGCGGTGGCCGTCGCGCTGCGCGGCCCGCTGGGTGATCTCGCGGCGATCTCGATGCCGGTGCCGACGCAGCGGTTCGTCGAGAACGAGGCGGAGCTCGTGCGCGCGCTCCTGACGCACTCGCGCGCGCTGCAGAAGCGGCTGGAACCGTAACGACGTCGTTGCTTGACACGGACGCCGCAGGGGGCTAATGTATTGGCAAGCGGTACGGGCGTACCGTATCGTGGTTAGTGTGCCCGCCCCCAACCCCATGGGCCCGACAACATGAACGTCCTGGTTCTGAACTGCGGCTCGTCCTCCGCGAAGTTCGCCGTCATCGATCCGGAGTCCTCGACGGAACGTCTCTCCGGCATCGCCCAGCGCCTCGGCAGCGACGAGGCGTCGCTCGACTGGAAGGTCGACGGCAGCAAGCACAGCCGTCCGCTGCCCGGGGCGGGTCACGACGCCGCGCTGCGCGCGGTCGTCGCGCTCCTCGGCGAGCTCGGCCTCGCGGCCGACCTCCTCGGCGTCGGGCACCGCGTCGTGCACGGCGGCTCGAAGTTCAGCGGCTCGATGCCGCTCACCGCGGAGGTGATCGCGAAGGTCGAGGAGTGCATCCCGCTCGGCCCGCTGCACAACCCGCCGAACCTCCTCGGCATCAAGATCGCGACCGAGCTCCTGCCCGGGATTCCGCAGGTCGGCGTGTTCGACACCGCGTTCCACCAGACGATGCCGCCGGTGGCCTACACCTACCCGGTGCCGTACGACTGGCAGGAAGCGCTCGGCGTGCGCCGCTACGGCTTCCACGGGACGAGCCACCGCTTCGTCGCGCAGCGCGCGCTCGCCGTCGCCGAACTGGACCCGGCCGATCACGCGATCGTCACCGCGCACCTCGGCAACGGCTGCTCCTGCGCCGCCGTGCGCAACGGGAAGAGCGTCGACACGACGATGGGCCTCACGCCGCTCGAGGGCCTGGTGATGGGGACGCGCAGCGGCTCCGTCGACCCGGCGATCATCGGGCACGTCGCGGACGCGCTCGGGGTCGCCGAGCAGAAGGTCCTCGACGCGCTCAACAAGCACTCCGGCCTCCTCGGGATCTCGGGCCTGTCGAACGACATGCGGACGATCGAGGAAGCGGCCGCCGCGGGACACGGGCGCGCGCGGCTCGCGCTCGACATCTTCTGCTACGTGCTCGCCAAGTCGATCGCCGGCCTCGTCGTCCCGCTCGGGCGCCTCGACGCGCTCGTCTTCACGGGCGGCATCGGCGAGAACTCGCCCACGGTGCGCGCCGCGGTCGTCGGCCGGCTCGGGTTCCTCGGCCTCGTGCTCGACCCGGACGCGAACGCGCAGAACGTGCGCGGGCGGGCGGGCCGGATCACGACGCCGGGCCGCGCCCGGGCCGTCGTGGTGCCGACGAACGAAGAGCTCATGATCGCGCTGGACACCGCGGACATCGCGGGCCGCGCGTAGGGGGGAGCAGGCGATGTTCACCAAGGTTCTCGTCGCGCCCGCCGGGCGCCGTCCCGGCCTCACCACGGCCTGTCTCGGCCTGGTCCGCGCGCTCGACCGCCAGGGCCTGCGCGTCGCGTTCGTGAAGCCGATCGCGAACCGCGGCCGCAACCACTCCGCGGCGCTGATGGCGCTCGGCGCGCACATCTCGCCGACCCCGTCCGTCCCGCGCGAGCTCACCGAGGAGCTGCTCGCGGCGGGCGACGACCAGACGCTGATGGAGCACGTCGTCGAGGTGGCGGGGCGGGCGGCGCGGGGCGCCGACGTGCTGATCGCCGAGGGGATGAGCGCCGAGGCGGGGATCATGTACTCGAGCCGCGTGAACGCGCTCATGCTGCGCGCGCTCGACGCGGAGCTCGTGCTCGTCGCCTCGCCGTGCGACCAGGGCCCGCTCGAGCTGGCGGAGTCGGTGGCGATCGCCGCGCGCGGTTACGGCGCGCTCACGGAGGGCCGCACGGTCGGCTGCCTCCTGAACCGCGTGTGCCGCGGCGCCGGCCACGGCCACACGACCGAGCACGGCGACATCGTCGGGCCGATCGCGAGCGACTGCGGCGGGTGCCGCGGTCCGGTCGCGATCGAGGAGGTCGACCCGGAGTTCAAGAGCGCGCTCGAGGCCCAGCGCCTGCGCCCGATCGGCATCGTGCCGTGCAACTCCGAGCTGGCCGCGCCGCGCGTCTCCGACGTGGCCCAGGCCATCGGCGCGCAGCGGATCGCGGGCGGCGACCCGCGGACGCGGCGCGTGCGCGACGTCGCCGTGTGCGCGATGCGGGTCCCGAATGCGCTCCGCGCGATGAATCCCGGCACGCTGCTCCTCACCCCGGGCGATCGCGCCGAGATCCTGCTCGCGGCCGCACTGCGCGAACAGGACGGCACCCCGCTCGCCGGCATCGTCCTGACCGGCGGCATCATGCCCGACCCGCAGGTCGTCGCGCTGTGCCGCAAGGCGTTCGACGGCGGACTGCCGCTGCTCGGCGTGACGGACGGCACGTTCCGCGCGGCGACGCACGTGTCGGGGATGAGCAACGAGATCCAGGTCGACGACGCCGAGCGCGTCGAGCGCACGATGAACTTCGTCGCCGACCGCGTCGACCCGCAGTGGGCCCAGGGCTTCGCCAAGCCGTCGCGCGAGCCGCGCCTGTCGCCGCCCGCGTTCCGGCACCGCCTGGTCGAGGCGGCGCGCGCCGACCTCCAGCGGATCGTGCTGCCCGAAGGCGCCGAGCCGCGCACCGTGGCGGCGGCGGCGATCGTGGAATCGCGCGGGATCGCGCGCTGCGTGCTCCTCGCGCCGCCCGACGAGGTGCGCGAGGTCGCGGCCAAGCAGGGCGTGAAGCTGCCCGACACGGTCGAGATCGTCGACCCGGCCGAGCTCGCGCCGCGCTACGTCGCGCCGCTCGTCGCGCGCCGCAAGGCGAAGGGCATGACGGTCGAGCGCGCGGAGATCGAGCTCCAGGACGCGATCGTGGTCGGCACGATGATGCTGGCCGAGGGCGAGGCCGACGGGCTGGTCTCCGGCGCGGTGCACAGCACGGCGCACACGATCCGCCCGGCGCTGCAGATCGTGAAGACCGTCCCCGGCTGCAACCTCGTGTCGAGCGTGTTCTTCATGTGCCTCCCCGAGCAGGTGCTCGTGTTCGGCGACTGTGCGGTCAACCCGAACCCGACGGCCGAGCAGCTGGCCGACATCGCGATCCAGAGCGCGGACTCGGCGCTCGCCTTCGGCATCCCCGCGCGCGTCGCGATGCTGTCCTACTCGACCGGCACGAGCGGCACGGGCGAGGACGTCGACAAGGTGAAGGAGGCGACGCGGATCGCGAAGGAGCTGCGCCCCGACCTCGCGCTCGACGGCCCCTTGCAGTACGACGCGGCCGTGATGCCGGACGTCGCGCGGCTCAAGGCGCCGAACTCGGCGGTCGCGGGGCAGGCGACCGTGCTCGTGTTCCCGGACCTCAACACCGGCAACGTGACCTACAAGGCCGTGCAGCGCTCCGCCAACGTCGTCAGCATGGGCCCGATGCTGCAGGGTCTCGCGCGGCCGGTGAACGACCTGTCGCGCGGCTGCCTGGTCGAGGACATCGTCTTCACGATCAACCTCACCGCCATCCAGGCGCAGCAGACGGCGCGGGCGCGGGCCGGGCAGGCGTGACGGCCGTGCCGTTCGACGCGGGGCGGGTGCCGACGCGCGAGGTCCTGGCGGGCCACGCCCCGCTGTGCACCGACGGCGCGTGGGGCACCGAGCTCCAGAAGCGCGGCGCCGCGCCGGGCGAGATGACGGACCTCTGGAACGTCACCGCGCCCGATGCGGTCTTCGCCGTCGCGCACGCCTACGTCGAGGCCGGCGCGCAGGTGCTCCTCACCAACACCTTCTCGAGCAACCGCGTGGCGCTCGAGCGCCACGGCCACGAGCGGCGCGCGGCGGAGCTCTCGCTCGCCGGCGCGCGGATCTCGCGCCGGGCCGCGGGGTCGCGGGCCTGGGTCTTCGGCTCGGTGGGACCGACGGGGCGCCTGATCGCGCTCCGCAGCATCGACGCGCGGACGATCGAGGAGGCGGCCGCCGAGCAGGCCGAGGCGCTCGCCGACGGCGGGGTCGACGCGATCCTCGTCGAGACGCAGACCGGGCTCGAGGACGCGCGCGCGGCGCTCGCGGGCTGCCTGTCCGCGTGCGACCTCCCGGTCGGCGTCACGTTCACGTTCGACTCGGGGACGGACGGGACGCGCACGATGCTCGGCGTCACGGTCGCGGACGTGCACGCGATGGCGCTCGCCGAGGGGGCCGCGTTCGTCGGCGCCAACTGCGGCAACGGCATCGCGACGTACGTCGCCGTCGCCGAGCGCTTCCGCGCCTGCGGCGGCGGGCTGCCGCTGTGGATCAAGGCCAACGCGGGGGCGCCCGTGACGGCGCCCGACGGCTCGGTCTCGTACCGCGGCGAGCCCGCCCTCTTCGCGTCGTTCGTGCCCGCGCTCCTCGAGCGCGGCGTCACCCTGATCGGCGGCTGCTGCGGCACCACGCCGTCCCACGTGCGGGCCGTGGCGGCCGCGTTGCGGGGTCGTTGACCCCGGGGCGTGAACTGCAGTACGATACGTCTGTACCGCATTGTGGTTCATAATCCGTCCCGCCAAGGAGGTCGCCATGCCCGTCCCGGCCACCCCGTCGTACCCCTCGTTCCGGTGGTTCATGCTCGCGGCCGTCACGTTCGGCTACGTGACGTGCGGCATGCTGATCATCATGTTCGCGCCCGTCATCGGCGACATCGCCGCCAGCTACGGCGTCGACGTCGGCAAGGCGACCGGGGCCGCGATGGCGAGCTACATCTTCTTCAGCGCCCTCGCGGTGCTGATCGCGGGCCCGCTCGTCGACCGCTTCGGCGTGCGCCCGATGATCGTGATCGGCGGCGTGCTGCTGGTCCTCTCGTGCCTCCTCGTTCCCGTCGCGACCGGCTCGATCGGCGGGCTCGTCGCCGTGCGCGCGCTGATGGGCCTCGGGTCCGGACCGGTCTCGGCCTGCGTGTCGGCGGTCGCGGCGCGCTGGTTCCCGCCGCGCGAGCGCGGCATCTTCGCCGGCGCGCAGGGCTCGGGCATGGCGCTGGGCGTGGCGCTCGGCTTCATCGCGATGCCGCTCGTCGCGGGGGCGAACCACGGCAACTGGCGTGCCGCGTGCGCGTGGCTGTCGATCGTCCCGGTCATCAGCCTCGTGCTGTGCCTCGTGACGCTCGTCGGGAAGGAACCGGCGGTCGTCGAGACCCTCGCCTCCGACCCGCACGCTTCGGGCGACTTCGCGCGCGCGCTGCGCGAGCCGGTGTTCTACATCGGGATGCTCGGCATGTTCGCCTTCTGCTGGATCATGAACGCCTTCAACCAGCAGACGCCCGCGTTCTTCGCGGTCGACGCGCCGCTCGGCCTCGGGCTCGGCGCGCTCGCCGCGGGGCAGAAGATGGTCGCGGTGCAGATCGGCATGATCTTCGGCGGCGTCGCGACCGGCATCCTGCTCGACAAGGTCTTCAAGGGGAACGCGCGCCCGGTGCTCGTCGCCGGCTTCCTCGCGGCCGCGGTGTGCATGTTCGCGGTCCGCTTCCCCGCGGTGCACGGCAACCCGCTCCTCCTCGGGGCGTGCCTGTTCGGCGCCGGGTTCTTCGAGTCCTGCGCGATCCCGTGCATCTCGGCGTTCATCTCGCTCAACTACCCGCACGCGATCATGGGCAAGGTCTTCGCGGTGTCGTTCGGCGTCTCGCTGTTCGGAGGCGCGATCGGCGTCGGGATCGGCAGCGCGATCCTGTCGGCGACCAACAGCTACGCGGTCCCGATCGTGCTGGTGAGCATCGTCGCGGTGTGCGGCGCGCTGGTGTCGTCGCTCCTGCGGCCGACCCGGGCGTTCGCCGCCGCGCGGGGCTGAGAGGGCGCGATGAAGCTCGGTGACGCGGCCTGGGGCGCGGCGCTCCTCGTGTGCCTCCTGCTGCTCGGGCTGCCGGCGACGCACGCCCCGATCGTGGAGGCGACGAAGCTCCACCCGTTCCTCCTGGGGTTCGTGAAGTTCGCGATCCTCGCGACGATGGGGGAGCTCCTGTCGATCCGCATCGTCACGGGCGGCTGGACCATGCCGGCGGGGCTGCCGTGGCGCGCCGTCGTGTGGGGTCTCCTGGGCGTGTCGCTCGCGGTGGTGTTCCCCGTGTTCGCGGGCGGCACGCGCGAAGCGGCCGCGGCCGGGCTCCTGCCCGCGTCGAGCGATCCCGCGCGCCAGCGCGTGCTCTCGGCGTTCCTCGTGAGCGCGGTCATGAACCTCACGTGGGCCCCGACGTTGATGTTCTATCACCGGCTCACCGACACCTACCTCGACCTCGCCGGGGGCCGGCTCTCCCGGCTCCCGCAGGTGCGCCTCGCCGACGTCGTGCGGATCATCGACTGGAACACCTTCGCGGGGTTCGTCGTCGTCCGCACGATCCCGCTGTTCTGGATCCCGGCGCACACGATCACGTTCCTGTTCCCGGCCGAGCTGCGCGTGCTGGTCGCGGCGTTCCTGTCCCTGGCGCTGGGCGCCATCCTGGGGTTCGCGAAGCGGCGCACGCCGCGCGCGGCCGCCGTGGAGACCCGATGCTGACCGCCAAGGTCGTCGACAGCTTCGACGAGCTGCGCGCACGCGCGCGCCTGTTCACGGCCCGGCGCATCGCCGTCGCCGGGTCCGACAACCCGGTCGCGCTCGCCGCGGCCGCGGAGGCGGCGAAGGAGCGCCTGGCGCAGGTCGTGTACCTCGGCGATCCGCTGCGCACGCAGTTCCGCCTCGCCGCGCTCGGCCACACGCAGCCGTTCCACAACGCCGAGGTGCTGGCCGCGGTCGACCCGGCGAACGCCGCGATCGAGCTCGCGACGCGGGGCGAGGTCGACGCCGTGCTCGACGCGGGCCGCCGGATCGGGCCGCTCCTCACGGGGCTGCGCGGAGCGGGCGGGCCCGGCACGCCGAGCGGCCTCCTGTTCTACGAGGACGCGCTGGCCGGGGCGCGCCGGCTGGTCGCGGTGACCGACATCGGCGTTCACGTGGCGCCCGACCTGAAGCAGCGCATCGCGATCGTCAGGAACGCGATCGCGGCGCTGCGCGCGCTGGGCGTCGCGCGGCCGCGCGTCGCGCTCCTGTCGGCCACGGACACGGTCGCCGGGCGCGTGCCGCTCCCGGTCCACGAGCGGCGCCTCGCGGAGTACGCCGCCGCGGGGCGCTTCGGCGAGGCGAGCGTCGCGCCGCCCGTCACCCTCGAGACCGCGCTCATGTTCCGCGGCGTGCCGGGGCCGGGGCAGGACGCCGGCCCGGCCGACGTGCTCGTCGTCCCGACCCTCGAGGCGGGCAACCTGTTCGCGCGCGCGGTGAAGTGGATCGCGCGGCGGCCCGCGGCGCACGTCGTGGCCGGGCTCGCGGTTCCGCTCGTCACCCCGGGGCCGGCGGACGGCGTCGACGACGTGCTGTCCGGGCTCGCCCTCGCGGTCAACCTGCGAACCGTTACCGGGTAAGCCCGGGTTCCCGAAAAACGGGGCGGCGGAACGTGTTGACGGGGGAAGTGTCGTCGCGCTAATGTATCGTCTAGCGATACGCGCGTATCGCAATACGGCACAACTCACAATCGCCTTGGAGGTCCGGCAATGGAAGCAAAGCGGCAGAAGCTGGTCTCGATCGTTGGCGCCGGGCACGTGCTCGACGACACCGCGACGCTCGAGGCCTACGCCCAGGACCAGAGCGTCGCGCCGCCGCGGCGCCCGTGGTTCGTCGTCCGGCCGTCGAACGCGGCGCAGGTCCAGGCCCTCGTCGTGTGGGCCAACGAGACGGCGACGCCGCTCGTCCCCGTCAGTTCCGGGGCGCCGCACTTCCACGGCGACACGGTTCCGAGCGTTCCCGAGGCGGTCGTCGTCGACCTCTCGCGCATGAACGCCATCCGGCGGCTCGACACGCGCAACCGCATCGCCGTGATCGAGCCCGGCGTCACCTGGGCCCAGCTCGACGCGGCGCTCGCCGCCGAAGGGCTGCGCCTCGCCCGCCCGCTGCAGCCGCGCGCCAACAAGTCGGTGATCGCGAGCCTGCTCGAGCGGCAGCCGACGATCATCCCGCGCCTGCAGTACAACCTCCCCGAGCCGCTCCGGAACTGCGGGGTCGTCTGGGGCACGGGCGAGGTCGCCTTCACGGGCGAGGCCGGCGCCGGCCCGGCCGACCTCGAGGAGCAGTGGAAGCGCGGCGTCGCGCAGGTCGACCCCAAGGGGCCGCTCGCGACGGACCTCCTGCGCCTGGTCACCGGGGCGCAGGGCACGATGGGCATCGTTGTGTGGGCGTCGGTGCGGCTCGACCTCAAGCCGGTCGTCCACGAGTACGCGTTCGTCCCCGGCGAATCGCTCCTCGAACTCACCGAGTTCGCCTACCGCCTGCTGCGCACGCGCCTCGGCGACGAGGTGGCGCTGTTCAACGCGACGCAGCTCGCGCAGCTCCTGGGGAGGGACGCGGCGCAGATCGAGGCCCTCAAGAGCAGCCTGCCGTCGTGGGTGGTCGTGGTCGGGCTCGGCGGCTCCGCACTGTTCCCGGACGAGCGCGTGCGCGTCCAGCGCAGGGACCTCGAGGCGCTGGCCAAGGAGCGCCGCCTGCGGCTCCTGTCCGGCCTCGCGGGTGTGAGCCACGCCGACTTCGTCCGCGTGTTCGAGGGCGTCGCCGACGGCGCGCCGTGGAAGCTGCGCGCGAAGGGCGCGGCGCAGGAGATCTTCTTCCTCACCACGCTGGACAGGGTGCAGGGCTTCATCGACACGGCGCTCGGCGCGGCGGAGGCGTGGCGCTACCCGGTCGGCGACCTCGGGATCTACATCCAGCCGCAGCACCAGGGCGTCGCGCAGCACGTCGAGTTCACGTTCCCGTACGATCCCGCGTGTGCGCGCGAGACCGAGCGCGTGAAGGCGCTGCACGCCGACCTCGGCGCGAAGCTCATCGCGCAGGGCGCGTACTTCTCGCGTCCGTACGGCCCGTGGGCCGAGCCCGTCTACGCCCGCGACGCCAACGCGCGGCGCGTCCTCACCGTCGTGAAGAACATCGTCGACCCGAAGAACGTGCTCAACCCCGGCAAGCTCTGCTTCTAGGCGAAGGGAGACTGAGATGGCACTCGAAGACTTCCGTGCGGACGCGATGCGGTGCACGCGCTGCACCTACTGCCGCTGGATCCCTTTCGACCTCGTGAAGAGCGCGCGGTTCGCCAAGGGGTGCCCCAGCATCGAATACGGTTCGTTCCACGCGTACTCGGCCGGCGGGCGGCTCGTGACGGCGCTGTCCCTCATGGACGGGCGCTCGACGATCACGCCGAAGGTCGTGGACTCGGTGTTCAAGTGCAACATGTGCGGCCAGTGCGACGTCAGCTGCAAGCTCTGCCGCTACGACATGGAGCCGCTCGCCGGGATGCGCGAGCTGCGCGAGCACCTGGTCCGGGAAGGCCACGGCCTCCCGCAGGTGCAGCCCGTCATCGAGGGCCTGCGCACCGAGTTCAACATGCTGCAGAAGCCGCACGACGAGCGCGGCGACTGGGCCCGGACGCTGAAGGTGAAGGACCTCACGAAGGAGACGGCCGAGGTCGTGTTCCACGCCGGGTGCCGGTTCTCGTTCGACGGCGACCTCGGGCACGTGGCCCGGACCTCGATCCGGATCCTGCAGGAGGCCGGGGTCGACGTCGGGATCTTCGGCGCCGCCGAGAGCTGCTGCGGCGGGCGCGCGCTCAACATGGGATACCGCGACGAGTTCCTCGGCCGCGCGAAGCACCTCGTGAACGCCTGGAAGAAGGCCGGCGTCAAGACGGTCATCACGCCGTGCGCCGAGTGCTACCACGCCTTCAAGCGCCAGTTCGCCGCCGAGTGCGGCTCCACGTTCGAGGTCGTGCACATGACCGAGTTCGTGGCGGAGCAACTCGCGGCGGGGAAGCTCACGTTCACGCACGAGGTCCCGCTCAAGGTGACCTACCACGACCCCTGCCACCTCGGCCGCCAGGGCGAGGACTTCGTCCCGTGGAACGGCACCGAGAAGAAGATCTTCGGCCAGGCCGTGGCCTACGACCCGCCGCGCCCGCGCTACAGCGGCGCGTTCGGCGTCTACGACGCGCCCCGCGCGGTCCTGAAGGCGATCCCCGGCCTGCAGCTGGTCGAGATGGAGCGGACGCGCGAGTCGGCGTGGTGCTGCGGCGCCGGCGGCGGCGCGCGCGAGTCGTACCCCGACTTCTCGCGCTTCACGGCAAACGAGCGGCTCGCCGAGGCCACCACCACGGGAGCCGACGCGATCGTCAGCGCCTGCCCGTGGTGCGAGCGCAACTTCACCGACGCGTGCGCGGACGGCGCCGCGCAGCTCCAGGTGTTCGACGTGATCGCCCTCGTGGGGCAGGCGCTCGGCATCGGGGAGGGGCACTGACATGAAGCAGATCCCGCGCGACGCCTACCGGGCCATCGAAGAGATCGTCGGCGCCGACTACGTCACCGACGATCCCGCGATGCTCGATTCGTACGCCTTCCAGTGGCTCGCCGAGCTGATCCGGCCCGAGCGCAGCCACTACATGCCGCGGCCGTGGGCGGTCGTCATGCCGAAGTCCACCGAGGAGGTGGCCGCCGTCACCCGGCTGTGCAACAAGTACGGCATCAAGGTCAAGCCGATCTCGACCGGCTGGTATCACTGGGCCGCGCCGATGAAGGACGACGACCCGACGATCCAGTTCGACCTGCGCCGCATGAACCGGATCCTCGAGATCGACGAGAAGAACATGTTCGCGGTCGTCGAGCCGGGCGTGATCTGCGCCCAGCTGCAGGCCGAGGTCATGAAGCGCGGCCTCAACATCAACATCATCGGCGCCGGCTGCTCGACGTCGATCGTGGCCAGCGCGTCGGCCTACTTCGGCGGCGGCCCCGCGTCCTACTCGCTCGGCAACAACTCCGACAACCTCCTCGGCCAGGAGTGGGTCACCCCGGCCGGCGAGATCATCCGCACGGGCTCCTTCAGCTCCGACTGCGGCTGGTTCTGCGGCGAGGGCCCCGGCCCCAGCGCGCGCGCGATCACGCGCGGCACGCTCGGCTCGCGCGGCGGGCTCGGCACGTTCACCAAGTGCGCGATCAAGCTCGGCCCGTGGGAGGGCGCGCCCGTCCTCGAGCCGCAGGGCCCGGCGCCGGGCTACCGCCTGCCGCTCGGCGACAAGCACCGCGCGTACACGATCGGCGTGCCGAGCTGGGACGCCTTCGCCGAGACGTACTACAAGATCTACGACAACCAGATCGGCTACATCTTCCACCGCCAGTTCAACCTCGCCGGCGCCGACCTCGCGGCCGCGCTGTGGCTGACCTACATCGACCCCAAGGGGACGCTCAACGACGTCGAGACGAAGTCGAAGGACCCCGAGATCCAGCGCATCACCGAGGAGGCGCGGATCTCGTTCCAGATCATCCTGCAGGGCCGCTCGACCGAGGACCTCGCGCTCCAGGACAGGATCCTCGACGAGATCTGCCGCCAGACCGGCGCCTACAAGGTCGGCCGCTTCTGCGAGCAGGACTTCGCCGAGTTCACCAACATGTACCTCCAGCGCCTGGGCCACAAGCACTGCAACTTCGTCTGGGTCGGCGGCTACATGGGCAGCTGGATGCAGGCCGGCACGCCGGACTTCGTCAAGAACTACGTCGACGTGGCGATCGACGGCTTCTACCGCGACCAGGAAGGCGGGAAGCTCGTCCAGTGCGGCGGCGACGCCATGATGGGCTGCGGCAGCACGCTCGGCGGCGGCGGGTTCTTCGGGCTCGAGCAGTTCGTCTCCTACGACCCCATGGACAACGACTCGATCGACGCCTGCATCAAGCACATGGAAGACGCGGTCGAGGACTGCAAGAAGCACGGGATCCCGCTCGGCAAGGAGTTCCTGTACCTGCAGATCGGGTGGACCGACGAGCGGGTGTGGGACGTGCTGGCGAAGTTCCCGCAGCAGTTCGTCCTCAAGTTCCAGACCAAGATCAAGGAAGCGTTCGACCCGAACGCCCTCGGCGACCGCAACTACCAGTGGCTCCCGGAAGGCTGGGGCCAGCCGGCGACGGCGGGGAAGTGACGATGGGCACGACGGAGAAGGAGACGACCATGCACACCCGAGCCGACAGGTATTTCTCGGTCGACGCCGCCACGGCAGTCGACCCGGTCAGCGGCGAGAAGCCGAAGACGCTCCGCTACGGCGTGGGCGGGCAGTGGAAGGCCTCGAAGACGGCGAAGTTCATGCCGTGCTACGACCCGTCCACGGGCGCCGTCATCGCCCAGGCGCCGTGCTGCACCGCCGAAGAGGTCGAGGAGGCGATCGCCAACGCGGCGGCCGCGTTCCCGGCGTGGCGCGACACCCCGGTCAGCAAGCGCGTGCAGGTGCTGTTCCGGATGAAGCAGCTCTTGGACGAGCACCTCGACGAGCTGACCCACCTCCTCGCCCAGGAGAACGGCAAGAAGTGGGACGAGGCCCAGGGCGACGTGCTCAAGGTCATCGAGGTCGTCGAGTTCGCCTGTGGCGCGCCGCACATCATGAAGGGCGAGTCCCTGATGAACGTGTCGACGGGCTACGACACGGTGCGCTTCAACGAGCCGATGGGCGTGTTCGCGGGCATCGCGCCGTGGAACTTCCCGGCGATGATCCCGCAGGGCTGGATGGCGCCGATCTGCATCGCGACCGGCAACACGATGGTTCTGAAGGCGGCGAGCTTCGCGCCGCAGTCGGCGCTGCGCATCACCGAGCTGTGGTACGAGGCCGGGCTGCCGGCCGGCGTCCTCAACGTCGTCACGACCAGCCGCAACGAGGCCGAGATCTTCCTGAAGCACCCCGAGATCAAGGGCGTCAGCTTCGTCGGTTCGACCGGCGTGGGCCTCCACATCTACTCGACCGCCGCCGCGCACGGCAAGCGCGTGCAGGCGCTCACCGAGGCGAAGAACCACGCGCTCGTGCTCCGTGACGCGGTCCTCGACCGCGCCGCGCAGAGCATCATCAACAGCTTCTGCGGCTGCGCGGGCGAGCGCTGCATGGCGCTGCCGGTCGTGGTCGTCGAGAACGTCGTCGCCGACGAGCTGGTCGCCAAGGTCAAGGCCCTCGCCGAGGGGCTCAAGCTCGGCCCGGCCTACGACAAGACGACCGAGCTGGGCCCGCTGGTCAACGAGGGGCACCGGAACTTCGTGCTGAACTGGATCGACAAGGGCGTCAAGGAAGGCGCGACGCTCGTCCTCGACGGCCGCAACCCGAACCTCCCCGCCGGCACGAAGGGCTTCTATCTCGCGCCGACGATCTTCGATCACGTGACCGAGGAGATGGAGGTCGGCCGCGAGGAGATCTTCGGGCCGGTCCTGTGCATCAAGCGGGTCGAGAACTACGACGAGGGCATCGCCGTGATGAACGCGAGCCGCTTCGCGAACGGCTCGGTCATCTTCACCGAGAGCGGCCACTTCGCGCGCCGCTTCGCCAAGGAGACCGACGGCGGCATGGTCGGGATCAACGTCGGCATCCCGGTGCCGCTCGGCGTGTTCGGCTTCACCGGCCACAAGCAGTCGTTCTTCGGCGACCTGCACTGCATGGGCCGCGACGGCTTCATCTTCTTCACCGAGAGCAAGAACGTCACCTCCACGTGGTTCACGGGCACCAAGGTGCCCACGAAGATCAGCACGTGGGACGGGACGATGACGCGGTAACGATCGGTCAGAATGGTGTCACCGGAGACGGGCGGCTCACGGCCGCCCGTTTCCGCACAGTAAGGAGGTTCCATGGCCTCGACCGGACACCTCGTGCTCAGCCTGCCGCAGGGCAACGTCGTCGCGACCAGCCTCGGCATCGAGGACTTCGCGAAGCACGCCAGCCCCGGCACGCTCGGCGGGATCAAGGACCGCAAGGTGCTGTTCGACCTCGCCTCCCGGGACGGCGCGCCCGCCTTCCGCTTCCTCGACGAAGGCGGCTGGCGCGACGCGAACCGCGACGCGACCGACGCCCTCGCGGCGCTCACGTCCGGCAAGCGCACCAAGACCGCGCTGTCGAACAGCGCCTTCTCCTGCACGCCGATCGACGCCATGCAGCGCTCGTTCCTGGTCAAGACCGGCGGCCAGCTCCTCGAGATGCAGCAGCGCGTCGATCTCGCGCGCTTCGCGACCCACGCGGCCAACGAGCGCATGAAGCCCGACGACGTCGCCGCCGCCTCGGGCCAGCCGCCCGTCGCCGTGCGGCCGCCGCGGCAGTTCCTCGTCCTTGCGCCGAGCGAGTTCCTCGTCCTGTCGAACCTCTCGCCGGCGGAGTACGCGTGGTACTCGACGCACCGGCCGGGGAAGATGTTCCGCCAGGTCTCGTTCGTGGAGCTCGAGCACGAGCACCACCAGCTGGCCGACCGCGAACTCTACGACCGGGCGCACGAGGAACTCGAGAAGAACCCGGCCAAGAAGACGAAGACGATCGTGCAGCACAACTGCATGAATTACCTTCTGTTCCGCGACTGGCGCGGTTACGCGGTCCCGTCCACCGGCGGGCTGTACGTCGCGGACCGCGAGCACTGCGCGGTGTGGCGCTTCCCCGAGGTCGTGCCGCGCGCGTGGGAGAGGGCCGAGGGATGACGACGACCGGTTCGCCGGCGCCGTCGGGCGCAGCCCGGGAGCCGAAGGACGGGGCGCTCGTCCGCTGCGGGCTGGCGCTCGCCGCGTGGAGCGAGAAATGGTTCCCCGAACCGCTGGTCTTCTCGCTCGCCGGCGTGGTCGTCGTCTTCGCGCTCGGGCTCGGACTCGGCGAATCCCCCGCGAAGCTCGCGACCGAGGGCGGCAAGGCCTTCTGGTCGCTCGTTCCGTTCACGATGCAGATGGTGATGATCATCGTCGGCGGCCACGTCGTCGCCTCGACCCCGCTCGTCCGGCGCGGGATCCGCGTGCTCGCCGGGTTGCCGAAGACGCCGCGCGGGGCGGTCGCGTGGATCGCGTTCCTGTCGATGGCGACCTCGCTCGTCTCGTGGGGCCTGTCCCTCATCTTCAGCGGGCTCTACGCGCGCGAACTCGCGCGCCGCGTCAAGGGCATGGACTACCGCGCCGCGGGCGCGGCCGCGTACCTCGGCGTCGGCGCGGTGTGGGCGATGGGGCTCTCGTCCTCGGCCGCGCTGATGATGGCGACGAAGAGCGCGATCCCGGCCTCGCTCCTGCAGATCGCGGGCGTGATCCCGCTCACCGACACGATCTTCCTCTGGCCGAGCCTCGTCACGACGCTCGCGCTGATCGCGGTCTCGGTGCCGCTCGCGTACTGGTCGGCGCCGCCGGCCGCCCGCGCGCGCACCGCGGAGTTCTACGGCATCGACCCCGCCGACGACGCGAGCGACGCGAAGCGCGTCCGCACGCGCCCCGGCGAGTGGCTCGACGAGAGCCCGCTCCTGCCGCTCCTCGTGACCGCGCTGCTCCTCTGGTACCTCGTCGGAGTGTTCCGCACCTCGCCGCAGGGCGCGCTCGCCGCGCTCGACCTCGGCACGTACAACATGATCTTCATCACCACGGGCCTGCTGCTGCACTGGCGCCCGCGCTCGTTCATGAAGTCGGTGTCGACCGCCGTCTCCTCGACGGCCGGCGTGCTGATCCAGTACCCGTTCTACGCGGTCGTGTTCGGGATGATCGTGGGCACCTCGATCTCCGACCGGCTCGCGGCGCTCTTCGTCTCCGTGAGCACGCACGGCACGTACCCCTTGCTCGTCGCGGTGTACTCGACCGTGCTCGGGATCTTCATCCCTTCGGCCGGGAGCCGCTGGGTGATCGAGGCCTCGTACGTGCTGCAGGCGGCCAACACGCACCAGGTGCACCTCGGCTGGGTCGTGCAGATCTACAACGCGTCCGAGGCGCTGCCCAACCTGATCAACCCGTTCTGGATGCTGCCGCTCCTCGGGATCCTGAAGCTCAAGGCCCGCGACCTCGTCGGGTACGGGATGCTGCAGCTGATCGTGCACGTGCCGCTGGTGTACTTCCTGTGCTGGCTGTTCGCGCAGTACGTGCCGTACGTGGCGCCCGTCCGGCCGTAGGGGCGGGCGCGGAAGGGCGTCTTACTCGCCGGCGGCTGCCGGTTCTTCCCCTCTGTTCATATTTCACATAGGATGCCCCCCGACGGTCGCAGGGTTCCGAGGGGGCTCGCCCGCGCCCGTCCAGGCTCGGTGGCAACAGAGAAAATAGAACCGAACAGCAGGGGGAAAATCGATGCCGACGTCCGCGCGCCCGTCGCGGACGTGCCGGTCCGCAAGGACGCGTCCGGCGTCCGTGCGTATCGCGCGTCCCGTCGCCGTTCTCGTGTTCGTGCTGTGCGTCGCCGTGGGGGGTGCGGCCGCGCAGGACTCGAACTGGTCGATCTCGATCTACACCGGCTCCTCGCCCTTCGCGCTCGCGCCGCCGGCCGACCTCCACAACCCGGTGCTCACCGCGGCGAGCGTCACCGACCGCAACGCGCAGTTCGTGGCGGACCCGTTCCTCGTGCAGGACGGGGGGCAGTGGACCCTGTTCTTCGAGGTGCTGAACAACGCCAACGGCCGCGGCGAGATCGCGTACGCGACGAGCCCCGACGGCCGGCACTGGACGTACCGGCAGGTCGTCCTGCGCGAGAGCTTCCACCTCTCGTACCCCTACGTGTTCAAGTGGAACGGCGAGTACTACATGGTGCCCGAGGCGGGCGCGTCGAATTCGATCCGGCTCTACAAGGCCACGAGCTTCCCGACGGGGTGGACGTTCGTGCAGACGCTCGTCAGCGGACGGTCGTACCACGACTCCTCGCTCGCCTTCTTCAACAACCGGTGGTGGATGTTCACCTCGCCCGCCAACGACACGCTGCGCCTGTTCTGGGCCGACACCCTCACCGGCCCGTGGACCGAGCACCCGAAGAGCCCGCTGATCACCGGCGACGCCAACGTCTCGCGGCCCGGCGGCCGCGCGCTGGTATGGCAGGGGAAGCTCTACCGCTACGCGCAGGACGACAACCCGACCTACGGCAACCAGGTCCGCGCGTTCGAGGTCACCGACATCACCACGAGCACCTACGCCGAGACGCCGGTCCTGCAGAACCCGATCGTGCAGAACCACGGCAAGGCGTGGGCGAAGGACGGCATGCACACGGTCGATCCGCTCGAGACCGCGCCGGGCGCGTGGCTCGCCGCGGTCGACGGCATCGGCGAGCCGCGGTTCATCGACAAGGCCGAGTGGTCGCTCGCGGCGGTGGACTCCGCGGACGCGGGACACCCGGGCAGCTCGAGCTTCGACGGCAGCACGACGTCGTTCTGGCAGAGCGCCGCGACGGGGACGTATCCGCCGCACGAGCTGCGCGTCGACATGGGGCGGCCGTTCGAGGTGTCGGGCGTGCGCTGGCTGCCGCGGCAGGACGGCCAGTCCGCGGGCCTCGTGCGCGACTACGAGATCTACGTGTCCGCCGACGGCGAGCACTGGGGCGCCCCGGTCGCGGCCGGCGCGTTCGACGAGAGCACGGCGCCGAAGGACGTGCGCTTCGAGCCGGTCGTCGGCCGCTACCTGCGCATGCTCGCGCTCAGCTCGCAGGGCGGCGACCGGCTGAGCGCGATCGGCGAGCTCGACGCGTGGGCCTATCTCTATTCCGGCAACCACTCGCCGCAGGGCACGATCGTCGCGCCGGCGGTGCCGCTCACGGTGGTCGCGGGCCAGCCCGCGTTGTTCGAGGGCCGCGCGACCGATCCGGACGGCGACGGCTCGCTCGCGTACGCGTGGGACTTCGGCGCGGCCGCGGGCTCGGGCGCGTCGCCGAGCGACGCGGCCGCGCCGGGCGTCGTCAGGTTCCCCGTGGCCGGCACGTTCGAGACCACGCTGCGCGTGACCGACCCGTCGATGTTCACCGATCCGTTGCCCGCGCGGCAGACGGTCACGGTCCTCGACCCGGGCGGCGTGCCGCTCGTGCCGCAGGCCGGGTGGACGCTCCTGTCCGTCGACTGCGAGGAGAAGACCGGCGAGAACGGCGCGGGCGTGAACGCGATCGACGGCAACGCGAAGACGATCTGGCACACGCAGTACACGCCCGCCAAGGTGCCGCCGCCGCACGAGATCCAGGTCGACCTCGGCGCCGTGTACGTCGTCGAGGGCGTCCGCGTGCTGCCGCGCCAGGACGGCGGCACGAACGGGCGCGTCGGGCGCTTCGAGTTCTACGTCACCGAGGACCGCGCGGCCTGGGGCGCTCCGGTCGCGAGCGGCACGTTCGCGAACGACGGCACCGAGCGGCAGGCGCGTTTCGCGCGCGCGATCGGCCGCTACGTGCGGCTGCGCGAGCTCACGGTCGCGAGCGGCGACGACTACGCGGTCGTCGCCGAGCTCAACGTGCTCGGGACGCCGTTCGACGGCAATCGCCCGCCGGAGACGACGATCGTCGCGCCCGCCGCGGACGTGACGATCGTCGCGGGCCAGTCGGTCGACTTCGCCGCGGCGGGGAGCGACCCGAACGGCAACCTGCCGCTCTCGTGGCGCTGGTCCTTCGGCGCGGGCGCGGGCGTGCCCGACGCCGCGGCCCAGGCGCCCGGTGCGGTGACGTTCGGCGTGCCGGGCACGTTCCTCGTCACCGCGACCGCGGTCGACGCGACCGGGCTCGCCGATCCCACGCCCGCGACCCGGCGCGTGGCCGTGCTCGACGGCGGCACCCCGCCCGACGGCACGATCGACGCGCCGACGGAGGACACGTCCGTGATCGCGGGCTCCGCGGTCACGTTCGCCGGCCACGGCAACGACCCGGGCGGGGCCGTGCCGCTGTCCTTCCGCTGGCACTTCGGCGACGGCTCGGGGGTGCCCGACAGCACGCTCGAGGACCCGGGGCCGGTCGTGTTCCCGAGGCCCGGGACGTACACGGTCACGCTCACGGCGACCAACCGGCTCGGCCTGACCGACGGCACGCCCGCGCAGCGCGTGGTCCGCGTCGTGCCGCAGCCCGCGCGGCCGGGCCCGAAGCCCGTGCAGTGGACCGGCGGATCCGCGTCGCCGCCGTGAGCACGACGGCCCCGAACTGAGTACGATGGGGTTCGCTCATGCGAGCCCCGTCCCTCGTGGTCGCGCTGCTGCTGGTGGCCGTCGCGGCGCCCCGTGCCCGTGCCGAGGCGCTCGCGGGCCGCGTCGTCGACGCGTCCGGCGCGGCCGTCCCCAACGCGGTGGTGACGTTCTGGCCCGCCGCCGCCGAACTCGATCCGGACGCGCCCGCGCTGGGCGAGGTCACCGCCGACGCGAGCGGCGCGTTCCGCACCGAGGGGGCCGGCACGCCGCGTTACGCGAGCGCGCGCGCGGCCGGGCTCGCCGGTTCGCCCGTGGGCGTGCAGCCGCCGGACGCGGTGGTCCTCCGGCTCGAGCGTGCGGCGCCGCTCGAGGGCCGGCTCGTCGAGGACCGCGGCGGGCGGCCCGTCGCCGGCGTGCGCGTGCGCGCGTGGTCGCGCGGGGCGGACGTGCCGCGGCTCGCGGCCCTCGCCGCGACGGCCACGAGCGACGAGCACGGGGCGTTCCGCTTCGAACTCGCGCCCGACGAGTACGCGCTCGCGGTCGCGCAGGACGGGTGGGACGGCGCCACGGAGCGCGTCCGCGTCGGGCTCGCCGGCACGGGCGCGGCGCGGGTCGAGCTCCGCGTGCGGGCCGGCACGACGCTCGAGGGCGTGGTTGCCGACGGCGACGGCAGCGCCCTCGCCGGCGCACGTGTCGTCGCGCTCGCGAACGGCGAGCGCACGTACGAGTCGTTCGTGAACGGCATGGTCGTGACCGCGCCGCGCGGGGCGGCGGTCACCGATGCCCACGGCCGTTTCCGCTTCGCCGCGCTGAACCCGGCGCCGACCTACACCGTGCTCGTCGACCGCCACGGCTACGAGCGCGCGGAGGTCACGGCGGCGTCCTCGTCCGGCCGCGTCGCGGCGCTCCCGGTCCGGCTCGCGCGCGCCGCGCCCGTGCGGGGGCGCGTGCTGCGGCCCGACGGCACGCCGTACGACGGCGCGGCCTCCGTCCTCTGCGCGGAGGACCCCGCGCTACCCGGTACGGAGCCGGGGCGCACCCTGCGCGTGGCCGACGGCGCGCTGCCGTCCGACGCGGTCGCGCTGCCGTGCACGCTGACGCTGTCGGTCGACGGGTTCCGTCCCGTCGACGCGGGGACGCTGCGTCCGAACTCCGAGGGCGTGGCCGACGCGGGCGAGATCCGCCTCGACCGCGGGCTGACGATCGCGGGCACGGTCCTCGACCGCGCCGGCGCGCCGGTCGCGGGCGCGAGCGTGAGCGCGGGCGAGCGCACCGGCCGCAGCGCGGCCGACGGCACGTTCGAGGTGCCGGGGTTCGATCCGTTGCCGGTCGAGGATCCCGCGTCCGCGGAGGTCGAGGTCACGGCGGAGAAGGACGGCTGGGTGCTCGTCGCGCCGGTCGGCGGCGTGCGCCCCGGGCAGCGCGACGTGATCGTCAGGCTCGTGCGTGCCGCGGCGGTCGTCGGGCGCGTCGTGGCCGGCGATCCGCCGGCGCCGCTGCGCGGGGCGCAGGTCGAGGTGTTCCGCGCGGGCCGCACGCGTCTCGTGCGCGCCACGTACCGCGATCCATCGGGCCGTTTCCGCGTCGGCGGGCTCGAGGCCGACCGCTACACGCTGCGCATCGCGGTGCCGGGCTATCTCCCCGCGCGCCTCGAACGGGTCGACCTGTCGCGGCGCGAGACGACGGATCTCGGCGACGTGCGGCTCGTGCGCGGCGCGCCCCTGCGCGGCCTCGTGCTCGACGCGCGCACCGGGGCCCCGGTCGCGCAGGCGACCGTGCGCGTCGATCCGCGCAGGAACGCCGCGAACGAGCGGCCGTTCGAGGAGCAGTGGACTGGAGAAACCGGCAGCGACGGCCGCTTTGCGTTCGACGGGCTCGAGCCGGGGCGCCACGTGCTCGATGTACGCGCGGCCGGACGGGCGAGCGCGCACATCGACGTGGACGCCGGAGTTGCGCTGCCCGACGTCATCGTTCGTGTCGGCCCGCGCGGCGCGATCGCGGGCACCGTGCGCGACGCATCGGGTGCGCCGTGCGCGGTGTGCCGCGTGATCGTGCATGCCGACGAGGACCTCGAGGACGCGGCGGGCGCGGTGACCGACGACGAGGGCCGCTACGTGCTGACCGGCGTGCAGCCTGGCCCGCAGACCGTCATCATCACGGGACCGGCCGCTCGCGACGAGGACACGATGGAGCGCGACTCGATGTCCGACGAACGCCTCGTCACGCGTCGCGTCGACGTGACCGCCGACGCGACGGTGCGCCTCGACATCCCCGGCCGCGGGGGCGTCGTTCGAGCGCACGGCACGCTGCGCTGGAAGGGCCGTCCACTCGCTGCGCGCATGACGTGGCTCGCACCCGGAGCGTCGCGCGCCGCGCCCGAGGTCGCGATCGACGCGAGCGGCGCCGACGGCGCGTTCGACGTCGCGCTCGGCGGGCCGGGCGAGTATCGCCTGCTGGTGGCGCACGACGGCGACGATCCGGAGGCGGGCACGATCAACGCGAGCCTGCGCGTCACCGTGCCTCCGGGCCGCGACGCACACATCGATCTCGAGGTGCCCGGCGGCGCGATCGACGGCCGCGTCGTGACGGACCAGGCCAGCGAGCCCGTGGCCGGCGCGGTCGTCATGGTGCGCCGCGCCGAGAGTGGTGACGAATTTCCGGACGGCTTCGGCGTGGCAGGGGAGGACGGGACGTTCACGGTCGGTCCGCTCCAGGACGGCCGCTACGAGCTCACCGTGCGCGCTCCGCCGTACGCGGTCGCGCGGCGCGAGCGGGCGGTCGCCGTGCGTGGCGGCGAGACTGCGAGCGCGGGAACTCTGCGCGTCAAGGACGGAGTCGCTCTGCGCGTGCGCGTCGTGGACGAGCTGGAGCAGCCGATCGAGGAGGCGGAAGTCGCGTGCGCGGTGGCGGGGGCGCTCGAGATGGGTGCGCGCACCGACGTCGACGGGTTCGCGACGCTCGAGAACCTGCCGGACGGACCGCTCGATCTCGCCGCGCTGGCCGACGGCTACGCGCCCGGCTTCGCGTTCGGCGTCACGGGGGCCGGTGGTGAGGCGGACCCGCCGCGCATCCGCCTCGCGCGCGGCGTCGCGCTCTCCGTTCGGGCGAGCGACGCCGACGGCGCCCCGCTCGAGGGGCTCCTGGTCCACATCGCCCCGAAGGGCCGGCGCGAAATCGGCGGGCTGCTGCAGGAACGCCGCGTGTCGTCGATGCTCACGAACGCGGCGGGGCGTTTGGAGGTCCCGCGGCTCGCGCCGGGCGACTACGACGTCTGGGTCGCGCTCGGCGACCTCAAAGCGCGCAGAACGGTCACGCTCGGCGGCGGCGCGACGAAAGAGGTAGCGCTCGTTCCGCGATGATCTATTCTGTCGCGCACCGCCGCATCGACTAACCGCAACGCGCTCGCAGCGGCGATTTTCGAGTGGAGACCCCCGATGCAGCTCACGGGCCTGCGCTTCGGCTCGCGCCTCCTGTCCCTCGTCGACTTCCCGTTCGCGCCCTTCCTGCAGGGGAACGCGACGAACGACGAGCTCCAGGCGTTCCTCGAACAGCACCACCGGATCGTGGTGAAGCCGGTGTTCTTCGGCGGCGTCGGCAAGAAGGGCAAGGCCGGCCTCGTCCGCATCGTCGACAGCGTCCACGCGGCGCAGGCGGCGAAGAAGGACCTCTACTTCGCGACGCACCAGTGGGGCTCGAAGACGGTGACCGCCAACGGCGTCACGTTCGAGGCCTTCGTCCCCTCCGAGCTCGAGGTGTATTTCTCGATCCACGCCTCGACGACGCTGCGTGGCCCGGTGTTCACGATCAGTCCGACCGGCGGCGTGGACATCGAGGCGGTGCCGCCGGAGCAGAAACAGACCGTCGAGATCGACCCGTTCGTGGGCATCAGCTCGTTCGAGATCACGAACGCCCTGATCGCGACGGGTTGCCCCGAGGAGTACATCTCGCCGCTCGTGCAGTACCTCCCGAAGCTGTGGGACCTCTACGCGGCGTTCGGCCTCACGACGATCGAGATCAACCCGATCCGCGTCGTGCGCGACGGCAGCCGGCTCGTGCCGGTCGCGTGCGACCTCAAGGCCGCGTTCGACCAGGACAACCCGGCGTGGAAGCGGCTCGACCTGCCGGCGACGATCTTCCAGTCGGAGATCACGCCCTTCGAGGCCGACATCAACAAGCTGCGCACCTACCAGGGCCAGAGCGACGTCCTCGAGCTGAACCGCGAGGGCACGATCATCCCGTTCATGTTCGGCGGCGGCGCGAACAGCGCGGCGACCGAGGCGCTGGGCACCGCGGCGATCTTCTCCTCGGACTTCGGCGGCAACCCGCCGTACGAGAAGATGTACGAGATCGCGTCGATCGTGTTCCGCCACTGGCTCGACCGCGCGAGCCTGCTCCTCATCATCGGCGGCAAGGCCAACAACACCGACATCTACGTCACCTTCAAGGGGGTCTTCGACGCGCTGCGCGACCACGTCGGGCGCACGGGCAAGGTGCCCGAGCTGTACACCGTCGTCGGGCGCGGCGGCCCCAACCTCGTGAAGGGGCTGTTCTACGGCAAGGACATCCTCGACACCCTGCGGCTGCCCTACAAGATGTTCGGGCACGACACGTCGATGATCCTCGTGCTCGAGTACGCGCGGCGCCTCGACGAGTGGTGGCGGCGCGAGGGACGGGGCGAGTGGGCCGGCGCGCGCGCGGCCGAGGCGGCGGGGAGGGCGCGATGAAGAAGCCGGTGACCAAGCCGTTCCCGTGGTTCGTCGGGATCCACTCGCTCGAGGAGCTGGTGACGAAGGACACGCGGGTGTGCGTCGTCAACATCCTCGGGACCGAGTCGCGCAAGGTGACCCCCGTCTCGCACGAGTACAGCGGCGGCAACGTCGTCGCGGGCGTGCAGTACGGGCGGCGCGGCGTGCTCGAGACGAAGCTCGGCGAGATCCCCGTGTTCCGCAGCGTGCGCGAGGTGCTGGGCGAGGGGCACGCGTTCGACACGGGCGTCGTCTACCTGCCGCCGCTCGGTGTCGCGCAGGCCGTGTCGGAGCTGGTGCGCACCAACGACGCATTGAAGCGCATCGTGATCGTCACCGAGAAGGTGCCCGCGAAGGACTCCGCCGCGGTGCGCGCGATGTGCCAGGAGGCGGGCGTCGACGTGATCGGGGCGAACTGCCTCGGCCTCGCCAACGTCTGGGACCACGTGCGCGTCGGCGGCAGCCTCGGCGGGGACAAGCCCGAGGAGACGCTGCGCAAGGGCTCGATCGCGATCCACTCGAACAGCGGCAACTTCACCACGACGATGGCCGAGTACCTGCGGACCGCGGGCTTCGGCATCTCGACCGCGGTGAGCTCGGGCAAGGACGTGTACATCCACTTCGCGCTGCCCGAGTTCCTGTGGGCCGCGCAGAACGACCCGCGCACGAAGGCCGTCGTCCTGTACTGCGAGCCGGGCGGCTACTACGAGAAGCTCGCGCTCGACTTCATCGAGGAGCGCCGCTTCGGCTTCACCAAGCCGATCGTGTGCTGCGTCACCGGCCGCTGGAAGAAGGACATCACGCGCTCGTGCGGCCACGCCGGCGCCCTCGCCGGCAGCGGCGACGACGCGGAGTCGAAGGAGCGCTGGTTCGACGAGTATTTCGGCGTGCCCGTGTTCGACCACGAGCGACCGGCCGTGAGCAAGCGCGGCGTGCGCGTGTCGTCGATCCAGTACATCCCCGACGCGGTGCGCGCCGTGTTCGAGAAGATCGACGAGGCGCCCGACTTCGAGTCGACCGGCGACCTGTCGCTGAAGCCGTGGCTGTCCGACCGGATCCTGGTGCTGCCGCCGGAACTGGCGATTCCCGTGGCGCAGGCGCCGAGCCCCTACGACCAGCAGGTCACCGAGATCAACAAGCAGGTCGGGGCGCACTACCTGCGCCAGAACATGTCCGACCGCTCGGGCGCCTCGCGGATGAACCGCAAGTCGCAGCTCGCCGAACTCCACGGGAAGACCGTGCTCGACCTCTCGCAGCGCACGATGGAGGAGAACCTCTACTTCGCGCTGGCAAAGGTCATGCCCGAACCGGGCGACGTGCCGACCGTGAACCTGCTCCTCAACCTGTTCCTCAAGATCGACGAATCGCGCATCGACCTGATCGACGTGGGGAAGGCCAACGGCTGCCTTCCGAACGCCTACATCGCCTCCCAGATCGCGCTCGTCGGCGACAAGCCGGTGCTGCGCGGCGCGCGCGAGAAGGCGCGCTTCATCATCGACCTGATCCGCGAGTTCGGCATCGACGAGCGCACGACCGAGTTCGCGCCCGAGGTCGACGCGTTCGTGCGGGAACACCTGCTCACGACCGAGGAGCAGCGCCGCACCGACGTCTCGGACCTCCTGCTCGGTGAGGTCAAGAAGAGCCGCAAGCAGTGCATCGCGCTCCAGGTCTGCCAGCACATCGTCGCGCTCGCCGAGGCGGAGAAGCTGTCGATCCGCGGCAACTACGAGTTCCTGCTCGCGACCATCGCGGTCTGCATCCTGTGGAAGCCGATGCTCGAGAAGCGCATCACGCGCACCGTCGTCGAGGATGCGGTGACGTACTTCTACCTCGTGTCGCGCATCGTCGCGTACTCGGTCCTCGACCGCGCGGGCAACCGGCACTGGAAGAAGCTCGTCGACCCGCGGATCTCGAACATCAATGCGAGCTTCACCGAGAACGCGTTCAAGGTGCTCTTCGGCCGCGCGCCCGACGCCCAGGAACTGATGGAGTTCCGCACGCTCGTCGGGCTCACCGTGACGAACGGGCCGGGCACGCTGTCGGCCAAGGGCGGCAAGGAGTCCGTCTCCGCACGCAACGACATCTCGATGGCCTACGTCGGCTTCCTCGCCAACACGGGCCGCGCCCACGGCGGCAACGGCTTCGAGGCGGTGGAGTTCCTGCTCGACACGTTCGCCGGCGAGAAGCTCGCGGACCCGGGCGACCCGAACCACGGCATCGACCTCAAGGCGCTCGCCAACCGCACCGCCAAGGCGTACGGCGCCTACAAGCGCACGCAGAAGGAGGCCGCGGAGGGCGCGCTCAAGCCGATCCCGTGCGTGAACCACCCCGTGTTCCGCGGCGAAGACGTCAACGTCGACCCGCGCGAGCAGTACGTGCGCGAGCTCCTGCAGAAGGAGGGGATCCGGAACGTGTTCCTCGACTTCTACCACGAGCTCGTGAAAGAGCTGTTCGCCGAGGGCGTCACGAAGAACGTCTTCTGCGTCAACGTCGACGCGGTGCTCGCCGTGATCACGCTGAAGCTGGTCTGGAAGGACCTCGCGGCGGGGAAGATCACGCGGCACGAGGTGCAGGACCTGGGGTTCCTGCTGTTCCTGTTCGGGCGCTCGATCGGCACCGCCGCCGAGGTCGCCGACCACCGCGACCGCGGGACCGACATGGACTGCCGCACTCCGGAGAGCCGGTTGTCGTTCGTGTTGTGACCCTGGACGGGCCGGACGCGTTCTTGGACGACGCGTCCGGCCCCGATCGCCGCGTCAGGGACAGGCCTTCGAGGAGCCCGCGATGCCCGCGTCACGGCTGCCTTGCTGGCCGCCGACCACGTCGTCGTAAGTACCCACCGCGAGCTGGCACGTCCGGAGCCGATAGAGGTAGTAGGCACCGCCCCCGGCCGCGGGCGTGAACGTGTCGGTCGCGCTCGTGGCGGTCGTGTCGTTCTTGAGGCACGCGGACAGCGAGGTCTTGAAATTGCCGTGCAGCGTGAGCAGCGCCACGAGGTCGCCTCGCACGAGATCGTAGTTTCGCGAGGCGGACTGCGCGGTCCAGGTCACGGCCGACCGGGACGGGCCGAGCCGGAGATCGTGCGCCGGGTAGGGGGCGCCGTCGACGTCGTCGTCCGCGGTTCCGTCACAATCGTCGTCGAGGCCGTTGCACAGTTCGAGGGCCCCCGGGTGGATTGCGGCATTCCCGTCGTTGCAGTCTCCGGCGCGGAGCGCCCAGCCCGCGGGGGCGGTCGTTGCGCAGCCGCTCGACGTGGTGCTCGTCCCGTAGCCGTCGGCATCGCCGTCGAGGTAATAGGTCGTCCGAACCCCTTCGTCGATCGTGCCGTCGCAGTTGTTGTCCTTGTAATCGCAGATCTCCGGTGCCCCGGGGTGGACCGAGGCGTCGTACGGGGCACAGTCGCCCTGGCACCCGGCGTAACCGTCGTGGTCGCTGTCGATCTCGTTGTCGGGGGTGGTCGAGTATCTCCAGGTCGGCTGCGACCAGTCGGACACGGACAGGCAATCGTTCGGCTTTCCGTCACACAGTTCCGGCGCGCCGGGGCGGATCGAGGCGTCGCCGTCGTTGCAGTCGAAGCACGCCGCGAAGCCGTCCCCGTCGGCATCGGGATTCGACGTGTGCCGCGGGTCGTAGAACAGGCCGTAGTTCGACGTGTCCGCGACGACGAGCACCGCGTCGCCAGCCGCGTAGGTCCTGCCGATCGGGAACACGAGGTTGTCGAGCGGTTCGCGCTGGCCGAGGGCCGGGTCCCAACGCGTCCGCACCACGTTCGGGTCGCGGAACGCGTCGCACGTCATCGGGCCGTCCGTTTGAACGACGCGGTGCTGGAGGGCACCGGAGCAGATCACGCCCGTGCCGTCCCACGCCACGCTGCCCGCTTCGCCGTCGTGTCCGCCTTTCGAGGCGCCGTGCCACGCGTCGGCCGCCGGATCGTAGTCGAGGATCCGCTCGGGCACGCCGTCGGGGGCACCGTCGGGAGCGCTCCAGAGGTACGCACGGGATCCGTTCCACACGCCGTCGGCACTGGGCCAACTCACGCCCGCGGGGGCGACCGCCTGCCACGCGTCGCTCGCCGGATCGTACTTCGCGCCGATGCTGACGCGTGGTTCGGCCGAGGAAAGCCCCCAGACCAGCACACGCGAGCCCATCGCCAGCGCCAGCGGTCGATACGCGTAGAGCACGGGAGCGCCGGCGCTCGACACCGGCGTCCACGTGTCCGTATCCGGCCGGTAACGCGCCCCTCCGTTGAACCACACGAAGACGGCTGAGCCGTCCCATGCACCGGCGGCCGTCGCGGGGAGGCCCGGTTCGCCCTGGCGTGAGACCGCGCTCCACGAATCGGTGGCGAGGTCGTAGCGGCCCCCGGCCGTCGCGCCCCATCCCCCGGCGTCATTGCCGTAGAGCACGATCATCGAACGGCCCGACCACGCGACGATCGCGCCGTCGCGGGGCGCAGGAGCGCCCGCGCTCGAGAGCGGGATCCAGGCGGCGAGCGCGAGGTCGAAGCGGTAGCCGTCGCTGCGCCATCCGGACGTCGTCGCCTCGAGTCCGCTCCAGACGAGGAGATCGAGGCCCGTGAACACCTGCTGCGCGTTGCGGCGCGGCGGAATCATGTTGTCGCGCGCACTGCGCACCGGGATCCACGAGTTCGCGGCCGGCCGGTAGCGCACCACGTCGCCGGTTTCGAGCACGAAGTAGGCGTCCGTTCCGGACCACGCCGCGCCGACCACCGCGCCTCCGGGCGAGGAGACCGGCGGCAGTGCCGCCCACGTGTCCGTCGCGGGGTCGTACGCCGCCCCGTCGGCGCGCGGCAGTCCGTCGGCGCCGATCCCGCCCCAGACGAGCATGCGCTCGCCGGTCCACAACGCGCCGCTCTGCGATCGGCCGGACGGTGCCTGCACCGAAGAGATCGGGGTCCACGAATCGGACGCCACCGTGTAGCGGCCACCGTCGGTGAACCACGTCGACGCGTCCGTCGCGCGCCCGCCCCACACCAGCATGTCCGAGCCGGTCCACACCGCGACGTGCTGACGCCGTGCCGTGGGGGCGTTGACGGCGGACAGGACGCGCCACGTTCCGGGCACCGGATCGAAGGCCGCCCCGTCGCGCAGCAGCGTTTGAGGACCGTAGTCGATGCTGCTTCCGCCCCAAACGAGCATCACGCCGTGCCCCTGCGCATCGCCGGCCCACACGGCGGTGTGTTCGAAGCGTCGCGCGACCGGCGCATCCGGTCCTGCGCTCCACGTCGCCGTGACCGGGTCGAAGCGCTTCAATCCCTGGTTGGTCACGGATTGTGCGCCGCAGGAGACGGGAGTGGGAAACCACCAGCCCGCGCCGCCGTACGTGAACCCCTCGGCTCCCGACCATATTCCGCGGACCCCACGGGCAGTCGTCGGGTTCACGACCGGCGTCCACGAATCGCTCCCCGGGGCGTAGCCGCCGAGGATTCGCGCCGCGCCGCGTTGGTAGGTCCGGTTCGAACGTGCGTCGGCGGCGAGGACGATCGCGGAGCTCCCGGTCCACGCGACGACGGCCTCGCGCAGCGGATCCGGACCGCGGAGGGTGCTGCCGAGCCGCCACGCGTCGGTCGACGGATCGTACGTCCACGGCCCGCCGTACCCGTCGACGACGAGCAGTGCGGACCCGGTCCACGCGACGCCCGCGGCCGAGGCCGGCCCTTCGAGGAGGCCGCCCCCGGACCAACCGCCGTGCCGGCATCCGGCGTCCGCCGGTGACCCCGGCGCGCGATCGGCAGGCGCCGCGGGCCACGAGAGCCCGGCCGCGCGGGGCAGTTCGGCGGGCGCCGTGGCCGCCGCGACGTCGTGCTCCAGCCGCGCCTGCGCGCGCGGGCCGAAGGTGTCCTCGTAGCGTCGTGCGGCGAGGCGCAGCGCGAGCTCCGGCCGGAGGACGACATCGGCAAGAACGTTCACGTCCCCGCCGCAGGCCTCGAGGAGCTCGCGCAGCACGGCGGGACGCCGCGACTCGCGCACGACGCGGTCGAGTTCCGCCTGCAGCATGGCGTCGGTGACGCGCACGCCCCAGCGCGTCTCCAGCAGCGCTTCGATCGCGACGGCGCGGTGCACGCGGGGGAGCAGGTCCTCCGCGCGCGGCGCCGCGCCCG
>JABLTH010047571.1_pt1 | contig 34985 bp, 34 predicted proteins | sample 7875711 | NCBI WGS metagenome assembly JABLTH01 (sample SAMN14941262, study PRJNA633318) | bioreactor metagenome | isolation source: bioreactor | place: China | collected 2019-03-05 | reverse complement strand
GTAGACGAGCGTGAACGCGAGCGACGCGACCATCGCGGCGAGCATCCGCAGCGTGGTGCGCAACGCGTATTCGGGCAGGTTCGACGGATCGAGCGAGATCTTCTGCGTCTGCAGTACGCCGATCGGCGCCATCGTCTGGTGAAAACCGACGATCGCCATCGCGAGTATGCCGATGATCAGCGGAAACGCGACGGCGTCCCAGCGATTGGGGAGCACGCGCCACGCGGACGCGTTGGCGGTACGGTTCGGGTCGAAGAAACGGAGATCCATCGGTAGCGTCTTGTGTCGAATTGAAAGTCGATGGGTCCGGCCGCGTCCCGCGCGGCCGGGCGTCGCGCCCCCCGGCGCGAATCAGAACAGCCTGTGTAGCGCCCAGTACAACGCCGCCGACAGCGCGATCGATGCGGGCAGTGTCAGCACCCATGCGAGCACGAGGTTGCGCACGGTATCCCAGCGCAGGCCCGCGCCGCTCGCCGTCATCGTGCCTGCCACGCCCGACGCGAGCACATGCGTCGTCGACACCGGCAGCCCGTACGCGTCGGCCATCCCGATCGTCAGCATCGCGACGGCTTCGGCCGACGCGCCCTGCCCGTACGTGAGATGCGACTTGCCGATCTTCTCGCCGACCGTCACGACGATCCGCTTCCAGCCGACCATCGTGCCGAGGCCGAGTGCAATCGCGACCGCGACCTTCACCCACGTCGGGATGAATTTCGTCGCGCGGTCCATCTGCTTCCTGAATGCTTCGAGCGCGCTCGCGTCCTCGACCGAGAACGCCGGTGCCTTCGCCTTCTCCATCAGGCGGATCGCCTCGGACGCGACGTACATGTTGTTGCGCACGTTGTCGACGAGGTTCTGCGGCACGCTCGAGATGCCGCCGGCCTGCGCGACCTGGTCGGCAATCGTGTCGGTCAGCTTGCCCAGCGCCGGGATCGTCGCGGCGGTCAGCTTGCGCGTGCGCACGTACGCTTCGACATCGGCACGCGGATTGGCGGACTGCGCGGCCGGGTCCGCGTACTTGACGAGCGTCGTCGACGCATGGCGCGCGACCGCGACGAACGTGCTCGTCTGGTCCGGCGTCACGGCCTTGTTCAGCGCATACGCGGTCGGCATCACGCCGATCAGGATCAGCATGATCAGGCCCATGCCCTTCTGCCCGTCGTTCGAGCCGTGCGCGAACGACACGCCCGTGCAGGTCAGGATCAGCAGCAGGCGAATCCAGAACGGCGGCGGCGTGTTGCCCTTCGGCTCCTGATACAGCGCCGGCACGCGCACGAGCGCCTTCAGCAGCAACAGCACCAGCGCGGACAGCACGAAGCCGATCAGCGGCGAGAACAGCAGCGCCTTGCCGACGCCGAGCGCCTGGTTCCAGTCGACGCCGCTCGTGCCCGACGGGCCGCTGACGATCTGGTTCATCAGGCCGACGCCGATGATCGAGCCGACGAGCGTGTGCGAGCTCGACGAAGGCAGGCCGAAATACCAGGTTGCGAGGTTCCACGTGACGGCCGCGATCAGCAGCGCGAACACCATCGCGAAACCCGAGCCGCTGCCGACCTGCAGAATCAGTTCGACCGGCAGCAACTGCAGGATGCCGAACGCGACGGCGCCGCTCGACACGAGCACGCCGCACAGGTTCCACAGGCCCGACCAGACGACAGCGAGGTGCGGATCGAGCGAATGCGTATAGATGACGGTCGCGACCGCGTTCGCGGTGTCGTGAACGCCGTTCACGAATTCGAAGCCGAGCGCGATCAGCAGCGCGACGATCAGCAGCAGGAACGGGAGGACCGAGCTTTCCTTGACGGGGCTGAGATCGGCACCGAGATGAACACCGACGTAGACGATGCCGCAGGCAATGATCAGAAAAAACAGCGCGAGGCTGACGGCACGCGTGCGGTTGCTGACCGCACCGCTGGTTTCCGTTGCCGCGAGATTCGGCATGAAGGGGCTCCGGAGAGGTGACTCGGAGTGGCAGGCTATCGATCGGCCGTGACGCAAATGTGACGTGTCACTTACAGGACATTGACAGGTCATCTTTCAGGAACAGCGCGTCGCCGCGCAATCCGTGAACACGGGTGATCGACCGTGTCGCGCGCGGGAATAAATCCGCCGCTTCGCCGGTATGGCACGCGAAGGCGCCGGTTTATTCCAGGACGATCCGGCCGTCCCGTTTCGTCACACGATTGCGAGGCTCCCATGTCTTCATCGACCCCCACCCGCCCGTCGCGCCGCAAGGCCCTGCAATGCATGGCCTTCGGCGGCCTCGGCACGCTGTTTACGCTGTCGGGCGGCATCCTGACGCCGTTCGACCTGGCGCTCGCGCAGACCGGCGACGCGCTCCCGGCCAACGCGGGCAAGCCGCTGTTCGTGCAGGTCAGCGACACGCACATCGGCTTCAACAAGGACGCGAATCCCGATGTATCGGCCACGCTCAAGCAGACGATCGAACTCGTCAACGGGATGCCGGCGATGCCCGCGCTGGCCATCCACACGGGCGATATCACGCACCTGTCAAAGGCCGAGGAGTTCGACCACGCGTCGCAGCTGCTGTCCGCGCTGCGCGTGCCGGAACTGCATACGGTGCCCGGCGAGCACGACGTCACCGACGGTTCGGGCGCCGAATATTTCAGCCGGTTCGGCAAGGCGTCGGACAACCGCGGCTATTACAGCTTCGATCACGCGGGCGTGCACTTCATCGGCCTCGTCAACGTGATGCACTTCAAGCCGAACGGGCTCGGCAGCTTCGGCGACGACCAGCTCGCGTGGCTCGCGCAGGATCTCAAGGGCCGCTCGTCGAGCACGCCGATCGTCGTGTTCTCGCACATGCCGATGTGGACCATCTACGAGCCGTGGGGCTGGGGCACCGGCGACGCGCCGCAGACGATGGCGCTGCTGCGACGCTTCGGCTCGGTCACCGTGCTGAACGGACACATCCACCAGATCGTGTCGAAGGTCGAGGGCAACGTGACGTTCCACACCGCGCGCTCCACCGCGTTCCCGCAGCCGACGGCCGGCAACGGCCCGGGCCCCGTGCCGCTCACCGTGCCGCGCGACCGGCTGCCCGCGATGCTCGGCGTGACGACCGTCGAATTCGCGGGCCATCCGGTTGCGTCGTCGCTGCACGATGCAACGCTGGCCTGACGCACCGAACCACAAGGAGACCGACATGACCCGCTTCAAGCACGCCAGCCTCGTCGCGGCGCTGATCCTGTGCGCCACCGCCCCGCTCGCCGCATTCGCACAGGGCCCGGACGGCCCGCTCGTGACGATCCGCAATTTCATGTTTTCGCCGATGTCGACCACGATCAAGGCCGGCACGACGGTCACGTGGAAGAACCTCGACGGGGAACCGCATACGGTCGTCAACGACGCCGGCATCTTTCACTCGTCGGCGCTCGACCAGGGCGACACGTACTCGTTCCGCTTCGACAAGCCGGGCGTCTACAAGGTGTTCTGCGGGATTCACCCGTACATGAAGGAGACCATCACGGTGGAATGACGCGGCGCACCACGACACGCGCGGACGAATGGCGGGCAGCGGCGCCTACAATGCCCGCATCCCATTCGCCCGCGTGGCCGACGGAGCCGCCCATGCCCAGGATCGACCTCAGCGCCGTGCCCGAACGCCGCGGCAGCGGCTATCCGCCGCCGTTCGACGCGCCGTGCGCGCAGCGCATCCGCCAGCGCGTCGGCGACGCCGGCGGGTTGCGCGATTTCGGCGTCAACCTGATGCGCGTGCCGCCGGGCGGTTGGTCGGCGCAGCGCCACTGGCATTCCGACGAAGACGAATTCGTCTACGTGCTCGAAGGCGAACTCGTGATGATCGAGGACGACGGCGAAACCGTGCTGCGCGCGGGCGACTGCGCGGCGTTTCCGAAAGGCTCCGGCAACGGCCATCACCTGGTCAACCGGTCGGCGGCGCTCGCCGTCTATCTCGAGGTCGGCTCGCGCTCGCCGGACGACGTGATCACCTGCGCCGACATCGACATGATAAGCCCGAGCCGCGACGGCCGGTTCCTGCACAAGGACGGCACGCCTTACCCTGACGCGTGACGCCGGTCGCTCGCGGATGCACCGCGAAGCACGGCGCGCGCGCCGGACGCCGGCTTCGCGACGCCGACCACCGCGCCTAAGGGCCTAAGGGCCTAAGGGCCGAAGCGCCGGAAGCGACCGGCGAAGTAGGCGCGAATTGCCGTTGCGCGGCGCGCGATCCCCGCCGGCCATCGCCTACACTGAATCGAGCCATTCGGTTCCGACCCACCTTCACACGCAGCGAGGCGAGACATGACCGCGAGCGAACCGGCACGCATGAACCTCCCCGGACAAGTCGTGCTCGTGCTCCAGGGCGGCGGCGCACTGGGCGCGTTCCAGCTCGGCGTCTTTCAGGCGATGGACGAAGCCGGGATCCGGCCCGACTGGGTGGTCGGCACGTCGATCGGCGCGATCAACGCGGCGCTGATCGCCGGGAATCCGCCGGAGCAGCGTTACGACAGGCTGTCGGCGTTCTGGCGGCGCGTGACCGAACGAACCCGTTTCGACGTCCCGCCGCTGGTGCCCGGCTGGGACCGGATGCTGGCCGAGCTGATGATCATCGGCGGCGGCATCGCGGGATTCTTCCAGCCCAATCCGGCATCGTGGCTCGGGCCGATGGTGCGCCTCGGCGTCGATCGTGCGTCGTATTACCGGATCGCACCGCTGCGCGACACACTCGCGTCGCTGATCGACCCCGACCTGCTGAACGCGGGCCACCCGCGCCTGACCGTCAGCGCGGTCAATGCGTGCACCGGCACGATGCGCTATTTCGATTCGCGCGATACGCGGCTCGGGATCGAGCACATCATGAGTTCGGGCGCGCTGCCGCCCGCGTTTCCGGCGATACGGATCGACGGCGAACCTTACTGGGACGGCGGCGTGTATTCGAATACGCCGGTCGAGGTCGTGCTCGACGACAATCCGCGCCGCAGCTCGGTCATCTTCTCGGTGCAGATGTGGAATCCGGCCGGCCCCGAGCCCGAGAGCATCTGGCAGGTGTCGGAGCGACAGAAGGACATCCAGTACGCGAGCCGCACCGACAGCCATATCGCACGCCAGCAGCAGATCCACCGGTTGCGCCACGTGATCCGCGAACTGGCCCGCCACGTGCCGGAAGCCGAACGCGCGTCGCCGGCCGTGCGCCGGCTCGCCGCGTGGGGATGCGAAACCACGATGCACCTGGTCAAGCTCGCGGCGCCGCGCCTCGCCAGCGACAATCAGCTGAAGGACATCGATTTCACGCCGGCCGGCATCGCGGCCCGCCGGCAGGCCGGTTACGACGCCGCGCGGCGGGCGATCGCCGCACGTCCGTGGGAACTGCCGACGGACCCGACGGAAGGGCTGACGGTATTCGACCCGGACGCGGCGCCGGGCGCCGAAACACCGGCCTGACGCGCGGCGCCGCCATCGCGCGCCGGCAGCATGGCGAAATCACGCGCCCTCGACCTCCGTTCGATCGTCGACGCGGCGGTTATCGCACGACGGCACGACGGCTTACGGCAATTCCGCGCGCACGGCCGGCGCGGTACCGGCGACGACCGGACACGATTGCGGCAGCGCCTGCCCGAACAGCACGGCGAGCCCGCAGGCGGACGTGAACATGCCGCGATTGTCGTGCCCGACGCCCGGTACTTCGACGACCTGCTGCGCGAGATCGTCCGGATGCCGCTTCTTCAGGTAGTCGAAATACGCGAGCCCGCGCGCGAGCCGATACGGGCCTTGCGCCATCGCCGCGCACGAACGGTCGATGAAGTGCGTGTAAGGGTTCGTGTCGGCCTGCCCGAGCAGGTACACGACATGACGCGCCGCGTAGCGCGTTTCGAGTGCGCGCACGTCCTGCGACGCGACATAGGGCGGCGCCGACTCCAGCCCGTATTTCCACTCGTTCGCGCGCGGGCAGGTGCCGCCTGCGATCGCCTGGCCGTCCGGCCGTTCGTCGTCGAAATACAGGTAGCTCGACGGGTTCGCGACCACATAACGCACGGCGATGCCGGCCCGTACCAGCGCGTCGCCTTCGTGCCCGGCCACCGCATAGCGCTGCAGCAACTGCGCGCCGGCGGAATGGCCGATCACGACCACGCTCGACAACGCGGGATACAGGCTGCGGTCGGCGAAATGCGCGAGCAATGCGTCGAGCGCGGTGAACGAACTGATCGGCGCCGGCTGGCGGGCCGCGTCGCCGCCCTTCCATCCTTCCTGCGTCCAGGCGAGCGTCTGCGCGGGCAACGAAAACGCGCGCGTATCGGCACGCGTCAGGAACTGCGGTGCGACGACCATCGTGCCCTTGCCGGCCGCACCGGCCTTGTCGACGACCTCGAGCCCCGATGCGTAGTACGCGTCGGCATTGCGAAGCGTGCCGTGAATCACGACGAAGACCCGCGTGACATCGGGCGCGGCCTGGTCGAGCGGACGATCGGCGTAGACGGGCAGCACCGCATTGCCCTGCGGCGTATCGACGGCCACGCGCTGGCCGGCGACGGCCTTGACTGGCGCCTCGAGGCGTTCGCGTTGCGTGAGCGTGGCGGCTTCGGCCGGACGCGCGCCGCCCGGCATGCCGACGGCGGCACAGGCTGCCGCGAGCGAAACGGCGCATGACAGTTTTCGGGCGGCCGGCAGCACGCGCGAGAACCGGAGGTCGGCGAAGGCGACGGAAATGAGTGACATGGCGACGGATCGAGTGGCGGATATGACTTTAACGGCGAGGGTCGCAAAATCCGTCGCCGGTGGCCGAGTAGTCGAACACCGGCACGCGCGGCGAATCGGGCAGCGTGCCGATATCCGCTGCGGGTTCATGGTGTTGAAGATCGTAGCAGGGCGAATCGTCGAAGACCCGCTCGCCGACGCGGCGGTTGCGGCCACCCTCGGCAGTGAACGTGTGCTCGACACCGCGATTCCCGCCTCGGCAATGGGCGCAACGCGACTCGCGGCGCGTCGGCGCGGGCGCCACCCGGGGGCGCGTCAGCCCGATGCCGCGGACGAGTCGCACTGCATCCGCTGCACGATCGCGTCCAGTTCGCCGATATGGTTGGCGACCGCCTGCCTGCCCGCACGTGCCCATCCGTCGAACGACGTCATCCCGCTCACCGCGCCGACGAACGCCACGCCGGCGCGCTCGGCCGCCTGCGCGTCCACCGCGTGGTCGCCCACGTAGATCGCCGAACGAGCCGGCAAACCAAGCCGCGCCAACGCCAGCACGAGCCCTTCGGGATCGGGCTTGTGACGCTGCACGTCTTCCCCGCCGATCAGCACGTCGACGAGCGATTGCAACTGGTTCAGCGCAAGAATCGCCTCGATCCGGTAGCGAAACTTCGACGAAACGATCGCGACCGCGAGCCCCTTCTCGCGCAGACGCGCGAGCAGGGGCGGCACCTCGGGATAGATGCGCGTGCCGCGCACCATGATCTCGTCAGCCCGTACCACGAAGTGACTCGCGAACGCGTCGGCCCGCGCCGGCTCGGTTTCGCCCGTCAGCGAGCGGAACATCTCGTGCAGCGGCAGCCCGATCACGGCAGCGATCTGCGCCGACGTCGCGCCGGCGGCATCCAGCTGATGCAACGCGTACTCCGTGCACGCGACGATCGCGGCGGACGAATCCGCCAGCGTCAGATCGAAATCGAAGATGACGGCCCGAACAGACATGAAAAAACTCCGCAAAAAAATCGGTTCGTGCGCGATGGACGAACCGGCATGACGTTGCGATGCGCACCCGCGCGTCGATCGATCGGCACGCCTGGCCGGATTGCTCGCGATCGGCCGCGTCGAACCCGTCCGGGTCGCGCCTCGCCGCGTAGCATCCCACAGGATGCACAACGCGGTGCGTCGCCCGGGCAGATCCGGCGACGAGGCGCTGCTCGAGTTGCCGAAGCTCGCGGGCTACCCGCCCGCGATACGCGTACCCGATACGCTCGCGCACGCGATGCGACGCAGGGAAGGAACGAGATCGTCGACGTGCCCGATTGAGGGCCGGATGGCGCGTGGCGGGACGGCGGCTCCGCTCCGCGTCCTTCGCGGTCGCTGCATACACCTGACACAGCGCCGCGCTCAGCGTCATTTCTGACTGCGGCATGAATCGCACTGATCTGGGTCACATTGTGTTATCGCATCGCCCGTGTTGACTTTCTCTACTTCGCGAGCTCCCCGTCGTAACGGATGGCGCGCGATTATTCCAACCCGCTCGAACCAACGTCAGCACATTGGCTATCTGCCTGTTGTTGAGCACCGGCGCGTACATCACATCGACTGGAGCGCATAGCTCTGCTTGCCCTCGGCACGAAGTTGACGTCCGATGCGGTGAATCTCGGCCTCTCCCCGCTGAAGCGCTTCGACGCTGGTGTGCACGGAGAAATGGCCGAGCACAAGTTCGTACGGGTGCTGAGTAGCGGCGCCCAGCACGAACCGCGTGTCGCCCTCGGCGACCAGTTCGATTGCGGTCTCGGCGCGCTCGAAGATCGCGATCTCTCCGCGCGTGATGCGGGATGACGCTCGCAGTGCGCCATCCATCACGGAAACCCACGCAACGTCCTGCCCCGGAGGAGGAACAAACGCCCAATGCTCGCCGTCCTTCAGCGTGACCACGAGGTAGGTCATCGGCGGTGCATCGACAGGGCTCGTCATGCCATCGTACGTACCCAGGATCACGCGCACCGGGCCGGCGCTCGGGACCTGCTCCGGCATCACATATTGGCTCCTGGTCGGTGCATTCTCGAGATCTGGCGGGAGCGCTACCCAGAGCTGGAAGCCCCGCACTGGTGCAGTATCAAAGGTACCCGTGTGCCAAACACCTCCACCCGCTTGCATCCACTCCACACCGCCGGAGGGCAGCACCCCAGCGTTGCCCGTCGTCTCCGCGTATTGGACCGCGCCGTCAAGGACGACCGTTACCGTGGCGATGCCAGAGTGTGGGTGCCAGCCGAATTCAAGCGGCCGGGCGTGACTGCCGTCGGACTCGAAGAGATCGAGGAACACGAACGGCTTGATCAACCTCCCCAGGTCGGAGGGACTCACAAGCCGTGTAATCGACCCGTTACCCATCCCGCGCGCACGGTGAACGATATCGCGTGAACGCTGCTCATGCATGAGATGGGATTGGGTGTTTTCGCTTCCCGTCGGGCTTTTTGTCATGGCATTCATCCTTGCTTTCAAGTCTTCTTTCACCTTGCACGTAGTGCAAAAGTGACCGAATAGTTGCCTAAATGGAGGGCATACCACAGCGAGGCTGTTCGCGCGCCGCACCGTCTTCTTCGTGCTATGGGCGGAAGATGTCGTTTTGCCACCCCAAAATCGAGCAGCATGGCAAACTCCCGTCCTGGCGGGGTGATCGAGTTGACTGGAAGCTCCAACACGTTTTTGCGGTCGACGCGACCATCGAACCGGCCTGCTGCATGAGCAACAGCGCCACGTCGTTCCGCCGCTTTCATGAATGAGCCGGCCACCATTGACCTGTGCCCGATGCAGAGCGTGCGAGACCAGACCGTCCATCTCATTCGGATTACATAACAAACCAAGTATCCATTCGCGGAACGCTGCCGGCCAACCTGTCTACCATGCAATACTCGGTTCGATTAGGCACTCGATTCGGCATCCTGATGTTTTAATACGCGGATCAAGCCGGCATGTTGACTTTCGCCCACTCCGCAAAGCCCGTGATCTGCCCGTTGACCAGCGCATCTGCGCGCGCCCTCTTGGCGTCCGCGTCAGGGCCGAAGTAACTGTAGCCTTCGAAGTAACCCATCATCGCGCAGACTTCGTCCGCGCCGGGATAGAACATTTCATAGGCCTTGCCTGGCACCTGGTTCACCACCACGTTGTGGCCCTGCGCGTTCAGAATATCCGCGAACTCCTGCCAGCTGTAAGCATCGGCGCACAACGACAGAATCTGTCCCTGACCGGCTATCTCCGGGTGTTCGAATACTTCCTTGACCAACTTCCCCAATTCCTGGATGTCACCGGCATGAACGCTCTTGCTGTTGATATCCATCGGAACCGCCCAGGCCTTTTGGTTCCCGTTCCCGGTGGGTTGCGGCGCCATCTGACCAAGAAAATTCTGAAAGAAGAACGGTGCTTCGACGAAGCTGAAATTGGGAAAGCCCGCGTCGGCGATCACTGCGTTGGCCCGAGCTTTGTTCGTGAAATGCGGAACCTCGTACCTGCCGCCTGAAATTTCGTGAGCGTCGGGTAGCGTCGACCACACCATGTGAGTCACGCCGGCAGATTTTGCGGCGCCGACCACATTCCTTACCTGGTCGTATTCGCTCGTTCCTGTTGCGGGATCCCAGAAATTCGTGACCAGGAACACACCATGGGCTCCACTGAGCGCGGGCGCCAGCGTGTCTATCCTGTTCAGATCTGCGGCAACCACTTCGACTCCTCGAGCGGCGAGCCGTTTGGCCTGATCCGAGCCGACATCTCGACTGATCGCCCGGACGGTATAGCCACCTTGGTCGAGCAGCGCGTTTACCACGCCTTGTCCCTGTCGACCTGTCGCGCCAAACACGACAATGGTTTTGTCCGACATGTTCATTCTCCTGCGTTTTCTATAGATTGCTGCTGATCCCACGGAGCCGAGGACATCGCTCAGGGAGCGGCATCCTCAGCGCTCGTCTCGCTCCCCGTCTTAGCGGTGCGCTTACGTAGCGTGACCGAAGTGAAACGGGCTCACTTCACATGCTTGTCGAACCATTCGATCAGCTGCTCCGGGTGTTCGGAGAAGTAGTTGTAGCCGTCCCAGCGCCGGGTACTCCCTTCGAGCCAGAACAGCTTCTTGTCGGCAACCGAGATGTTGTCGAAGATCGACTGTACGTCGCTGGGCTTAGTCAGCGCGTCGTCACGCACCTGCAGCAGGAAGGCCGGCGCCTGCCAGTTCTTCGCGTATTCCAGTGGCGACACCTGGTCGATCCGGAAGCTGGTAATCAGCTGCACCTCACGGTCGATCGCTTCGAACTGGTCCGCAAGTCCCATGTACTCGAGGTTGCGCTCGACCATGGCTCGCATCGAGATCGGTTGCAGGGCAACCAGGGCCTGTACATCAGCGAACAGCTCCGGATATCGCGTCTTCGCGACGAAGGTGGCGTTCGCACCCATGCAGCGGCTGAGCAGGCCCAGCTTCATGCCGCGGGTATCGGGACGGGACTTGACGTACTTCAGCGAACCGGCCACGTCGCGGGATTCGAACAGCCCCCACGTGAAGATGTTGCCGTTGGCTACGCCGCTATGGCCGTGGTTGCGCGCGTCGTAGGTCAGCACGTTGTAGCCGGCCTCATGCAGGTGCTGGTACTCCCGCATGTAGTTGACCTCGATGTCATTGCCCGGAACGAACTGCCACCGGGGCAGGTGCGACGGAAAGCCGTAGCGGTTCATCGGCATCGGGTGGTTGGCGATCACCAGCTTGTTCGAGCCCGCTCGCGGAATCCACCACGCCTCCAGCGGAGTGCCGTCCAGGGACGGGAACGTGATGTCCTCGTACGCCATTCCGTACTCATCCGGCGTGTGGAGGATCGGTGCGCGGACCGGGGTGCTGAGGCCTTGGGCCAGCGTCGTGAGCATCTGCGAAGTATCGGGCATGACTGGTTCTCCTTTGCTTTCCGATTCGGGAAATTTTCCCGCCCGTAGAAGATACGTCTCAACCTATAGAGGAACAAGCCATGCAATTCGGTTATCATCGTTCCATGAACGGAACAATTGACCTTAACCAGATCGTGGTCTTCGTTCGGGTCATTCAGGCAGGAAGCCTGAGCGAGGCAGCAAGACGCCTGAACCTGCCGAAGTCCACAGTGAGTCGAAAAATCTCTGATCTGGAAAATCGGATCGGCGAGCGGCTCATCCAACGCACGACGCGCAAGTTGAGCCTCACCGAGGCCGGCCGCGTCCTATTTGAACGCGTCAGCCCGGCCATGAGCGACATCGAAGACGCCGAGAGCGCAGTGGCGGGAATGCGTGAGACGCCCCGTGGCGTGCTGAGGGTTGCGGCTCCCATGTCTTTTAGCCCACTCAGACCAATCATTGCCGAGTACCTCGTTCGCCATCCCGATGTCGCGATCGAGTTGGTATGCACCGATCGCCTTGTCGACCTCGTCGACGAGCGCTTCGACGTGGCGATTCGAGCGGGCGCACTCGTCGATTCGACTCTCGTCGCACGCAGGCTCGGAACAGCACAGTTCATGCTCGTGGCGACACCCGAGTACTGTGAACGTCATGGCGTGCCGATGACACCTGCTGAACTGACGAGCCACGCATGTATCTCCCTTGGAGGCAAAGCGACGTCGCACGTTTGGCCCTTGGAAGCAAGAGGCAAACGTACCGAGGTCCATATCACGCCACGACTGATGGTCAACGACATCGAGATGGTTCGAGTGGCCGTCCTCGCAGGCGTGGGGATCGCATGGTTACCCAAGGCCTTGTGCGCCGATGATCTCGACGGGAAGCGCTTGCTGCACCTGCTTGTCGACTGGTCCTGGGGAGAAATTCCGGTCTATGCGCTCTACCCGACGAAACGCCATCTTTCACCCAAGGTGGTCACTTTCATTGATCTGCTTGCCGAACAAATCCGATTACACGATGCCTAGCAGGCAGTTTTCGCGTCTACTCTCACTCTCGTGTGACCGTTAGCATGCTGCACGCCTCACACAGATCGGACAGTGTGAACAGGGGCAGGGGAACTGGTGCCGTGATCAGCGCGATGGCAGTGCGCAGGCCGCAGCGGGGCCGGCGTCGAGTGCACCGAGCTCAAGTCGGCGGGCACTGGCCAATGCCACGTTGGACGCTGAGGTCGCCGCCATTCATCGTGCCAGCCGCGGCAGCTATGGCCGTCCTCGTATCGTGCGACAGTTGCGTGCTCAGGGCCGGCCGGCGAGCGCCGAACGCGTGCGTCGCAGCCTGCAACGCCAGGGGCTGCGCCCGGTCTACAAGCGCGCGTATCGGGTGACGACGGATTCGACCCATCGCCTGCCGGTGGCGCCGAATCTGTTGGATCGGCGTTTCGATGGCTGGTGGCCCAATCAAGCCTGGGTAAGCGACATCACGTCCATCAGGACCGGCGAGGGCTGGTTGTATCTGGCGGCGATCCTGGATCTGGCGAGCCGACGCATTGTCGGCTGATCGATGTCCGAGCGGATCAACGCGGACCTGGTCTGCCAGGCGTTGCGAATTGCGTGCTGGCAACGCAAACCGCCACCGGGATTGTTGCTGCACTCCGATCGCGGCGCTCAATAGGTCAGTCGCGCGTACAGGAAATTGACCGTCGCGTTCAAGATAAACGTTTCAATGAGCCGCCGTGCCAACGCTTGGGATAACGCCCCGATGGAGAGCTTCCCCTCCTCATAAGTGCGACCTTTTTTGTATGTCGACAGCTATTGTGGGCGCACAAAAAATGTCTGTACTCCGATTGCTTGCAATTACGGGCGTCAGAGACTCCTCCGTCACCGCGAGACATCGCAGAAAGTCGGTACTTCGCGTGACAGTGCAGCCGGATCGCGGTCGCAGAGATACAAGAGTCCGCACTCGGTAGTAGCGGCGAGTGGTTTGGAGGAGAGATTAAACAGGGTTGGATCGAAGATCTGCTGAACATCGAGGATACGACTTTGTGTCTGACGATAGAAACATCAAATGTGCGATTCGCAGACATCGTTTCACTTTTTTGAAGGCCGTTTCTTTGGCGCGTCGGAACCCGTGGCACCCGTAGGGAACACGGGTTCCGACGCGCGCCGATGATGTTCGCCGAGGATTTTGTCGACCCGCCATTCGCGGTGCCGAATTCGCTCTTTCTGCTCGTCGTACGCACCTTCCACCGCTTCCGCGAGAGGTGTGATTTCACCCAGCTCCGCAATGCGGTCAACCGGAGTCTTTCCACCGAGTGAGCCGTGTGGCCGACGCCAGTTGTAGTCGAACTGCCACTCCTCGATTCGCAAGTCGATTGCCCGCTCTGTCGGGGCATGGTGGAACCAGAACTCGTTCAGGTCAGTAAGCTGCGAACGTTCAACTTTGCCATTGAGGTGCGGCGAGCGTGGTGGAATTGGCCGAAATTTAATGCACTCGTTCATCAGGCGCCGCTGCACGGATTCAGCGAAGAACTCACCGCCGCGATCGGTCTGGATACGTTGAATCGGAAACGGCATCTCCTCGATGACGCGATCAAGGAAAAACAGCGTATTTCGGGCATTTCTACGGGGGTACCCATTAGCAGCACCTGTGGTCAGTGTTAGCAGAAACTTCGAACACCAACATCGAGAGTCGACTCCAGATAAGGAATCGCTCGTTGCTTGAACTCCGCCAGCATACGCGCCTCGGTAGTCGGCGTCGTGCACGCGTGTCGTGCAATGCCGGGCTTGAGAAGCCAGTTCTCGCTTCTCTGTCCGCGAAACAAATGGATGTTGTAGCCGAGGTCAGGCGTTCCCGAAACCCATCTGTCTACGTACTGCAGGAAGGTCGCGATGTCACGCGCTTCGCCGAGATACTGAGCGGTCCGGTCTTTGATGTTGGTAGTCAGCATAGGTCCGGTAGGTCAGGCTGCGTCGACAAAAGGATAAATCGGCCTGTCATTACGACCCACCCAGATCATCGAGACGGGCACGTGCCGCCGCAATCGATTGGTGCAGCTTCGCCTCCAGCATCTCGCGTGGCGGGAGCACCGTGAGGTACTCGGCCACGTGGATGCCACTTTTGCCGAGTTCAAGCAATTCGATCTGTTCTTGTTTCTTCCCAGCACACAGGATGATACCGATCGGCGGCGCTTCATCTGGTTCTTGCTCATGCTTTGCCAGCCAGCGCAAGTACAGCTCCATCTGACTCTTATACTCAGCCTTGAAGGCGCCGAGCTTCAGTTCGATGGCAACAAGACGCTTGAGCTTGCGGTTGTAGAACAGCAGATCAAGATAGAAGTCGTCATCGTCGATAGGCAACCGCTTTTGGCGCGCGACGAACGTGAAGCCCGCGCCGAGCTCCAGTAGGAACTGTTCCATCTCGCGCAGGATCGCATCCTCGAGATCACGCTCCAGATAGTGATCATTAAGGCCGAGAAAGTCGAGGATGTACGGATCTTTCAGCACGAGGTCAGGCGTCATCTGCTGCGCGTCGCGGAGGTGTGCCACTTCGCGTCGAATCACTTCGTCGGGTTGCCGCGACAGCGCACTTCGCTCGAACAACATCGACTGCATCCGCTCCTGCAACTGCCGCGACGACCAGCGCTCCAGGCGACAGAGTTCAATATAGAAGTCGCGCTTGAGCGGGTCGTCGACGTATATCAACATCTTCAGATGGGTCCAGCTCAATTCTCTCCGCAGTGCGGAGAGAATTGGTTCATCCGGAAACACCTCGGCCGCGCGGATGCAGTGACGCAATTGCTGCTCGCTCCAACCCCGGCCGTACTAGTCGCCGCAAAAAGGGCCTATGTTGAGCCACCCGTGCAGTCGGCGCGGCGTTCGTCCGTGGTCCTCCCTTGGTCTTCTGTCACCCGCAGGAAAAGCGCCAACGTCAGGTCATTCAGTCGACTCGCATTGAGTGGATTCCCACCTCAATTTGAAAGCTTTATGAAATGATATCGCTTTCCCTTGCCACAGCGACCTAGTACGCACATTAACGTAGAAATACTAATCAATTTTCTTGGCGGGAAACTTTTGCACGCCCCTGCTGACTCCCCAGGCCACTAACGCAGCAGAAAATAAAGATGATTGATATCAACCAGTTATTTCACTTTTCCACATAGCGGAATACGAGGTGTGGTCTTTTTTGAACATTTCAGCCCCCTTCTCATAAGTGCGACCTTTTTTGTATGTCGACAGCTATCAACCCTATTGCCGGCAATGCTTTCAAACATATCGTCAAGTTCCGATATAAGATTCGCCCATCGACGATACCTCGTTACCCGAGCGAAACGCCAAACCTGTCCATGCCGACCGAACTCGACATCGAAGCGATCCTGAAAGCGCTCTCGAACCCCGTGCGCCGGGAAATCCTCGCCTGGCTGAAAACGCCGGACGTGCATTTCCCGAACCAGACGCTGCCGTATGAACACGGCGTCTGCGCGGGCCAGATCGACGCGCGCTGCGGGCTGTCGCAATCGACCGTCTCCGCGCACCTCGCGACGCTGCAGCGCGCGGGGCTCGTGACGTCGACGCGGATCGGCCAGTGGGCGTTTTTCCAGCGCAACGAAGCCGTCATCGACGCATTTCACGACGCACTGCGCCGCGAACTCTAGCCAACGGCCGAACCGGCCATGCGGGCCGCCGCCGCACATGACGCGCCGGCTTCCCCGCCTTTCGTGAAGAGGTTATCTGCCATGCCTACACTGTTCGACCCCGTTACCCTCGGCGACCTGACCCTGCCGAACCGCATCGTGATGGCGCCGCTCACCCGCGCCCGTGCGGGTACGACGCGCGTGCCGAACGCACTGATGGCGCGCTATTACCGCGAGCGCGCATCGGCCGGCCTGATCATTACCGAAGCGACGTCGGTCACGCCGCAGGGCGTCGGTTATGCCGATACGCCCGGCATCTGGTCCGACGAACAGGTCGAAGGCTGGAAGCAGGTGACGCAGGCCGTGCACGCGGCCGGCGGGCGCATCGTGCTGCAGCTCTGGCACGTCGGCCGGATCTCCGACCCGGTGTTCCTGAACGGTGACCTGCCGGTCGCGCCGAGCGCCATCGCCGCGGGCGGCCACGTGAGCCTCGTGCGTCCGCAGCGCCCGTACGTGACGCCGCGCGCGCTCGAACTCGACGAGATCCCGGGCATCGTCGCCGCGTACCGCAAGGGTGCCGAGAACGCGAAGGCCGCCGGCTTCGACGGTGTCGAGATCCACGGCGCGAACGGCTACCTGCTCGACCAGTTCCTGCAGGACAGCACCAACCACCGCACCGATGCGTACGGCGGCCCGATCGAGAACCGCGCGCGCCTGCTGCTCGAAGTGGTCGACGCCGCGATCGACGTGTGGGGCGCCGGCCGTGTCGGCGTGCACCTCGCACCGCGCGGTGACGCGCACACGATGGGCGATTCCGATCCGGCGGCCACGTTCGGCTATGTCGCGCGCGAACTCGGCCGCCGCAAGATCGCGTTCATCTTCACACGCGAATCGTATTCGGGCGACCACCTGAGCCCGCGCCTGAAGGAAGCGTTCGGCGGCCCGCTGATCGCCAACGAGCAGTTCACGCTCGACACCGCGCAAGCCGCGCTCGCCAGCGGCAACGCCGACGCGATCGCATGGGGCAAGCTGTTCATCGCGAACCCCGACCTGCCGCGCCGCCTCGAACTCGGCGCACCGCTCAACCAGCCGGTGCCGGAGACGTTCTACGCGGAAGGCGAAACGGGTTATACCGATTACCCGGCGCTGAGCGACGCGGCCTGATTGCGCGACAGCGCACGCGCGATGAATGGAGCGGCCCCGCCCGTCCGTTCGTCGCGCACACCATCCCCAGGGCGGGCACGTCACGTGTCCGCCCTTCCCGTTCACCGCCTGCCTTCCACGTCCGACGCTTCCGCGAACAGCGCCAGACCGACCAGACTCGCGACGCTGCATCCCAGCACATACCACGCAGGCGCGTAAAAGCTGCCGGTCGCGCGCCACATCGCGCCGACGATCAGTTGCGCGAACCCGCCGAAAATCGTCACACCGAGCGCATAGATCATCCCGAGCGACATCGCCCGCACCTCGGGCCGAAACGCATCGAGGATCATCACGAAGCCGGCGGGGCTCGACAGTGTCATCAAGCCGATCAGCACGATCACGACCGCAACCGCGGTGCCCGCCGACGGCCACATCTTCATCGCGTAAAACGCCGGCAGCACGAGCACGGCCGACGCGACGCACGTCACGCCCACCAGCCGCTTGCGACGACGCACGCGATCCGCGAGCCGCCCCGCGAACGGCGAACCGATCAGCAGCACAGCACCGGCCGCGCAGCCCGACAGCAGCGACACCGATGCCGGCATGCCGACGGTCAGCGTCAGGAACGACGGCAGGAAAAACACGATCGTATAGGTGGTCGACGTGCCGCCGATCACGAGCAGCGTGCCGGCCGCGACCTGCCGCCACGGAATGCGCGCACGCTCGCGCGGTGCGCCGGCCGCTGCGTGCGGCAGCGTATCGTCCAGATGGCGCCGCAGGTAAAAGCCGACCGGGCCGATCAGCAGACCGAGCACGAACGGGACGCGCCACCCCCACGCGTGCAGCGCGTCGGGCGACAGTGCGCGCGACAGCGTCAGCGCGACGAACGCGCCGACGAGCGTCGCACCGCCCTGGCTCGCCATCTGCCAGCTCACCCGCTCGCCGCGCCGGCCGGTGTCACCCGACTCCATCAGCAGGGTCGTCGCGGCCCCCACTTCGCCACCCGCCGAAAAGCCCTGCAGCAGACGCCCGACGACGATCAGCAGCGGCGCGGCGAGGCCGATCTGCGCATAGGTCGGCGCGAAGCCGATGATCCCGGTGCCGAGCGCCATCAATGCGACCGTCAGCACGAGCGCGGGCTTGCGGCCGGCACGGTCCGCATAGGCGCCGATCGCGACGCTGCCGAGCGGCCGTGCGACGAACCCGACACCGAACGTCGCGAGCGACAGCATCAGCGCGCCTAGATCGCTCGACGCGGGAAAGAACAGCTTGCCGATCAATGCGGCGAAGAAACTGTAGACGGTGAAGTCGAAGAATTCGAGCCCGTTGCCGAGTGCGGCCGCAACGACCGTGCGGCGCGTGACGCGCGGCCCGGACTCGACCGGCGCAGCGGCCGTGCGATTCAGGGTATGCATCGGAAATTCCCGTTCAGAAGTTGTGATACATGCCGAGCGACAGCGTCACGGGTGTCGTCCCGGTGCGCGGTGCCGTTCCGCCCGGTTCGGTCGGCAGCGGATTGCCGTTCAGCAACACGGTCGAGATGCCGTAGTTGCGGATGAACCCCGCACGCGCGTAGAGGCCCGTGCGTTTCGACAGCAGGTAGTCGTAGCCCAGCATCGCACCGAGTGCCGAATCCCTGGCCGGCTGGCCGGCCGCGTCGCGCACACCCGACGTATCGCGATAGACGACCGACGCGCGAATCGCATTGACGCCGAACGGCACGATCGCGCCGAGCGTGTAGACGCGCGCGATGCCGTCGCCGGCCAGCTTCGGCGCGTACTGGTTGAACGATGCGGACAGCACGATCCGCCCGGTGTCATAGACGGCGCCGAGCCCGTACAGGTCGTTGCGCACGGTGCTCGCCCCGTTGACGCCCCACACCTGGTTGTAGCTCGCGGCCAGATAGGTCGTGCCGTTGTACCACTGCAGCAGCGCGCCTTGCGCGGACGCCGCGGGTGCCCGCCCGGCCACGTTGCTCGGCGCAAGCATCAGCATCAGCGACGTGGTGCCCGCGACGATCGGCGTACGGTACGTGATGGCGTTGTCGACGCGCGCCGGCAATTGCGTCGCCCCCGGCCCGAGGTCCGAGTTGTAGCCGACGCCGCGGCTCGTCTGCACGGCTGCCGCGCCCAGCCACGTATAGACCGAGTTCGTGCCCACCGTGCCGAACACGTCGATGAACAGCGGCAGCGCCGTGCCGATCTGCTTGCCGAGACGCAACCGGCCGTAGCTGTCCGACGACAGGCCGACCCACGATTGCCTGTTGTACGTCGATTGCGCATCCTGCTGCGCGCCGCTGTTCGCGAGAAAACCGCTTTCGAGGTTGAACTCGGCGCGCCAGCCGCCACCGAGGTTCTCGCGGCCGAAGAAGCCGAACTTGGAGGTCCACTCGCCGCCGCTCTGCGTCTGCCACAGCGAACGGCCGCCGACCGTCTGGTAGTTGATCCCCATGTCGAGCGAACCGTACAGCGCGACGCCCTCCGTCATCCTGCCGTTGTACTCGGGCACCGCCGCCAGCAACACGTCCTGATAGGGCACGGCGCGCGCGTTGACGGCGCCGAACGCGAGACAGGCCGCGCCTAATGCAAATCGCTTTTTCATTCGTCATCCTTATCGTCAAGTCAACCCGGGTCCGGCCGGCGCGTCTCCTTTGCGCCTTCGTCAGTCCATCTTCAGGAAGCGTTCGGCAATCCCGGCGAAATAGGCCGCCCCCCAGCTCAGCGCGGAGTCGTTGAAGTCGTAATGCGGGTTGTGCACCGAACATCCGCCCCGGGAATCGACGCCGTTACCGACCAGCACGTAGCAACTCGGTGCGCATTCGGTCATCCACGAGAAATCCTCGCTGCCCATCACGCCATCGGGCAACAGCGTGAGCGCGCCTTCGCCGGCCAGCGCCGCGATCGTCTCCACCGCGAGATCCGACGCCGCACGGTCGTTGTCCACGACACGCGAGATCGACTGGTATTCGATCTGCGCGGTCATCCCGAACGCCTGCGCCTGCGCGTCGACGATCCGGCGGATCCGTGCCTCGATTTCGTCGCGCGTGGTCGCGTCGAGCGCGCGCACGGACAACTGCAACGTCGCCGTTTCCGGGATCACGTTCGGGGCAGTGCCCGCATGGAACGTGCCGACGGTCACGACGGCCGGCTTCAGCGGATCGACGTTGCGGGAGACGATCGATTGCAGCGCGGTCACGATTTGCGCGCCCGCGACGATCGGGTCGCTCGCGAGCTGCGGCATCGCACCATGGCCGCCTTTGCCCGTCACGGTGATCGTCACCGAATCGGACGACGCCATCATCGGCCCGTAGCGCAACGCGAAATGGCCGACCGGCACGCCCGGCGCGTTGTGCAGCGCATACACGCGTTCGCACGGGAAACGTTCGAACAGGCCGTCGTCGATCATCCGCTTCGCGCCACCGAGCCCTTCCTCGGCCGGCTGGAAGATCACGTTGAGCGTGCCGTCGAAACGGCCCTGTTCGGCAAGATAGTGGGCGGCGGCCAGCAAGATCGCCGTATGGCCGTCGTGACCGCATGCGTGCATCGTGCGCGCAACCGTGCTCGCATACGGCAGCCCCGTCGCCTCCTCGATCGGCAGCGCATCCATGTCGGCGCGCAGGCCGAGCGTGCGCACCGACGCGCCGCGCCGCAACTGGCCGACGACGCCGGTGCCTCCCACCCCCGTCGTCACGTCGTAGCCCCATGTGGCCAGTTGTTCGGCGACGAGCTGCGCGGTGCGGGTCTCGGCGAAACCGAGTTCGGGATGGGCGTGGATGTCGCGGCGGATCGCAACGAATCGGGACTCCGACTCGCGAATCGCCGCGAGTACGTGAGCAAGGTTCTGCGTCATGGATGGCTCCGTGGAATCGGCCGCCTCGCGACCGTCCGGCCAAGCATAGAGACGCGTTTCGGGTCAAAAAACTCACGAATTTTGATGCAGATAACTTTTGGTAATATCTTCCGCATCATGAAAATCCATCAATTGCGCGCACTCGTCGCGGTCACGACGGCCGGCAGCATCAAGGCCGCGGCCAGGACCCTGCACGTCACGCAGCCGGCCATCAGCAAGGCGATCCAGGAACTGGAAAACGAGTTCGGCGTGACGCTCCTCGAGCGCAAACCGTGGGGCGTGGTGCCGACGCCGGAAGGCGACGCACTGCTCGGGCGCGCCCAGGCCGTCGTGCGCGAGCTCGAACGGGCGAGCGAGGACATGGCGCACATGAAGGGGCTGCGCGACGGGCGGCTCGTGATCGGCTTCACGCCGATCGTCGCGGTGACGGGCTTTGCGGAAGCCTACGCCGCCTTCCGCCGCCACTGGCCGAACGTCGAATGCGAACTTCGGGAACTGACGTTCAACCTGCTCACGGAACAGTTGCGCAATCGCACGCTCGATCTCGCCTTCGTCGCCGTCACGGGCCCCATTGCCGAGTCGGTCGACATCAGGGCGATCCGCACGTTCGACACCGCGTTCGTCACCCGCGAGAACGGGCGCTTCGCGGGCGCGACATCGCTCGAGGCGCTGCGCGACGCGGAATGGATCCACGCCGACGCCAGCGACAACTTCCCCACCTATATCCGCGACCTGCATGAACACGCGGGCCTGCCCCCGCCGCGCTGCATCACGCGCTGCACGTCGTATGCGCTGTTCTACAGCCTGCTCATGACCAACGATGCGATTTTCTCGTGGACCCGGCTGTCGCTCGCGGAAACCGTGTTCGGCCAGAAGCTGACGCCGCTGCCGTTGCCGATGTCGCCGCCACCGCTTCAGTTGTACCGGCTCACGCCGCCCGGCCTGCAACTGACGCGGCCCGCGTCCGATTTTCTGGCGCACGTGGAGGCCGCGTTCGCGTCGCTGCCGGCGGCCGGAAGCCCGGCATTGCGCTGACACCCGGTCGCGCTGCCTGCACCGCAACTCGCCGGGAGTGCGTCAGCCCGGGACGCGCATCCGCATGAACACGCGCTGCGTCTCGTCGAGCCCGAGCGCGACGTGGTGCGCGCGGATCGCACGCAGCGTGCCGTCGAGCGTGGCGTCGTCGACGATGCTGAAACCCAGGCGCGCGTAGTACGGCGCATTCCATGGCGCATCGCGAAACGTCGACAGCACGACCTCCGCGATGCCTTCCCGCGCGGCGCGCGCGGTCACCTGCTCGATCAGGCGCGCGCCGATCCGCTGTCCGGCATGCGACGGCGCGACATCCAGTTCCTCCAGATACAACCGCCGTGCATCGAGCAGCCGGTAGAACGCAAACCCGACGCACGTGCCCGGCGCATCGACCGCGACGACCGCGCGGCCGTCGTCGATGCGCGCGAGCACGTCGGCCGCATCGGTCGGCTCGCCATCGGCGATGTCGGTCATGCCGATTTCGCGAAACCGCTGCGCGGCGGCGACTTCGACGGCGGCCATCGCGGCCGCGTCTTCCCGCGTGGCGGGGCGAATCAGGATCGATGCGGTCATTGCGGCAATTCAGGCAGACAGTCTGGAACGGCCGTCACTATAATCGAAACCTCATACGTTTCGAACGCCCCCACCCACGAGGTTCGTCATGACGTTGTCCGCGCTCGCCGTCTTCGCTGTCACCCTGCTCGTCACCGCCGGCACCCCCGGGCCGAGCGTCGCCGCGCTGGTCGCGCGCGTGCTGACCAACGGCGTGCGCGACGTGCTGCCGTTCCTCGCCGCCATGTGGCTCGGCGAAGCGTTGTGGCTCACGCTCGCGGTCGCGGGGCTGTCCGCGTTCGCGCGCACGTTCGCGGCCGGCCTGATCGTGCTGAAGCTGCTCGGCGTCGCGTACCTGCTGTTCCTCGCGTGGAAGATGTGGACCGCGCCGACCGAGGCCGGCGCCGACGACCTGCCGCGCGGCCAGTCGCCGTCGCGCATGTTCGTCGCAGGCATGCTCGTCACGCTCGGCAACCCGAAGATCATGGTGTTCTATCTCGCGCTGCTGCCGACCATCGTCGATCTCACGCACGTCGGTGTGACCGCGTGGGCCGAACTCGTCGCCACGATGCTCGCGGTGCTGATCCTCGCCGACTGCTTCTGGTCGCTGCTCGCGGCGCGCGCGCGAGCTTTTCTCACTTCGGCGCGCGCGAAACGGATCGCCAACCGCACGAGCGCGACCGCAATGGCCGGCGCGGCAGTGGCAATCGCGACGCGGTAGCCGCCGGTCCCGCACCACACCGCCCCTGCCGCCCGCCATGTCGCAACTCGGGAAGATTCCTGCCGCTCTCGCCGCGCAATCGATTTCCAGTCGCGAGATCGTGCTTCCGCTCGACGCCGCGCTCGAATGCATCGATTATTGCTTGCGTCATCGCATTCCGATCTACGGATGGGAAGGCTGGGTCCTGACTGCCGACGGGCGGGTCGGACACGGCAGCGCACCGCAGGGCACCGTGTGTCTTGCGGACTGGCCGCTGGCGGATGCTGCCGCGTTCTGCCGCAGCACGATGACGTCCGACGCGCAGGCGTGGCACGACGAATACCACGCAACGACCGACCGGCTGCATTTCTGCATCACGATCGGCGATGCACGCTGATCGTCGTATCCGTGCAATCGCATGCCGGCGCGCGACCGGCAACTCGCAACGGCCGTCCGATCGTTGCTCCTGCTCCGGAGGGTTTCACCGTGAAGACCTGGTTATCGACCGTACTGGCTGCCCTCCTCTGCCTGTCGGCCACGCTCACGCACGCGGCCGGCATCAAGCTCGTCCGGATTCCGGCCGACGCCGGCGGCCCCGAACTGAAGGCAGTCGTGTGGACGCCCTGCGCGGACGCCGCCCAGACGCTCACGATCGGGCCTTTCGAACTGAAAGGACAACGCGACTGCCCGACCGTCGGCGACAAGCTGCCGCTCGTCGTGATCTCGCACGGGCATGGCGGCACGTACTTCGGCCATCACGACCTCGCCGAAACGCTCGCCGACGCGGGTTACGTAGTCGCGGCCATCAATCATCCCGGCGACACGCATGCCGACATGAGCCACGCGGCCGACCTGCGGGAGCTGGCCGAGCGGCCAGCGGACATCAAGCGCCTCGTCGACTACATGCTGGCCAACGCGGCCGACGCCGCGCATGTCGATCCCGCGCGGATCGGCTTCTTCGGCTTCTCGCGCGGCGGCTATACGGGCCTCGTGCTGGCCGGCGCGAATCCGGATTTCGTGCACGCACGGGTGGCCTGCCCGGACCCGACCTGGCTGATCTGCAAGCAGATCCGCGACCATGACCTGCCGCGCCAGCCGCTGACGCACGATCCGAGGATCAAGGCCTACGTGCTCGCCGACCCGCTCGACGAATTCCCGACCGCCGAAACGCTGAAGGACGTGCACGCGCCGATCCAGCTCTGGGCGTCCGAAGCGGGCGGCGACGGCGTGGAGCCGGAAACGACCCCCGCGCTGGCCGGCCTGCTGCCGCGGCGGCCTGAATTCCACGTCGTGCCGAATTCCGCGCACTTCGCGTTTCTCGCGCCGTGCCCCGAACAACTGGCACACGACTCGCCCGAAGTCTGTACCGATGCGAAGGGATTCGACCGCGCGGCGTTCCACGCGATGCTCGATGCAAAGGCGCTCGCATTCTTCACCGCCCATCTTCGCTAACAGCGAAACGCCTTGCGCCACGCACCCGGTACCGGCGCATGATCGTTGCACGCGATCAGCGCGCGCACCAGCGCCCAATCGTCGTCATCGCAGAAATCGAGCAGCATCGCGCCGCACGGGCCGCGCTGCTCGCGCAGCCGCGCGGCCAGCCGCGCATGAATGCCCTGCACCCGGCCGTCGCCGTGGGCAACGACCGACGGATTCGCGCCCATGCCGGTTCCGCTGCAAAAGTTGATCGCCCAGCGGCCACTGTCCGGCGACGGCAGGTCCGTCAGCAGCGCGTCGATCGCACGCCACTTCCAGCCGATCGACGCCGCCACCGGCACGCGATATTCGTCCTGGATCACGAACGCGCCGTCGGGATGATCGATCGCGAACGTCGCGTTGTCGGGCCACGCGGTCAGGTCGATGCCGAGCGGCCGGCTGCTGCGAAAGCGCCGCAGCAGCACGATCGCGCCGCGCACGTCGCCGAGCGCGGGCAGCGTGCCGCCGGCATGCCAGCGCAGCCGCGGATGCCGCGCGCGATGCGCATCGAACGTCGCATCGAAACTGCGTGTGCACGCGTGCGCCGGCCATTCGTCCTTCACCGACATCACGATGCATTCGCGCGGATGTTCGTCGAGAAAACGCAAACAATCGGCCAGCACGTCGTCGAACGTCATGCCGAGCGCGATGCCGCCGTGATGGATGTCGAACGCGTCGCGCACGTGCCGGCAGCGGATGTCGAGCAGCCGCACGCCATGCGCGAGCTGCGCATCGAGCGGCGCACGCTGGGTGCGCACGAGCCCATCGTCGACGGTATACGCACAGGTGTCATGGCTGCCCGGTAGGGTCAGCGTATGCAGCGGCCGCGCGTCGTCGAGCGCCGACATCCAGTCGGCAGGCGGCGTGCGCGTATCGTGGCTCGAAGGAATCATGAATCGATGAATGACAAGGAAAGAAAACCGTGGGTGACGGCGTCGGATGTCGCGGCGCGCGCCGGCGTATCGCGCTCCGCGGTGTCGCGTGCATTCTCGCCGACGGCGAGCATCGCACCGCAAACCCGTGAGCGCGTGATGGTCGCCGCGCGCGCGCTCGGCTACCAGGTCAACCTGATCGCGCGCGACATGATCACGCAGCGCAGCAGCATGATCGGCGTCGTGACGGCCGGGTTCGAGAATCCGTTTCGCGCGCGGCTGCTGTCGGACCTGATGGCCGCGCTCGGGCAGCGCGCGCTCACGCCGCTCGTGACCAATGCGGAAGACCCGCGCCAGGTCCGGCAATCGCTCGAGCAACTGCTCAGCTACCGGATCGCGGGCCTCGTGATGACGTCCGCGTCGCCGCCGCTGTCGGTCGCGCAGCAATATCTCGAACACCGGATCCCGGTCGTGATGATCAACCGCGACGCGAATCTGCCGGGCGCGGATGTCGTCGTGAGCGACAACGCGGCCGGCGCCGCGCATGCCGCGCGAATGCTCGCGCAGGCGGGCGCGCGCCGGGTCGCGTTCGTCGGGCCGCGCAACGCGAGCTACAGTGCGAGCGCGCGTGCCGCTGCGTTCGTCGAAGCGCTTCGTCGTCACGGCGATACCGATGGCGCCGCAAGCGTACGGATTCAGGACACGCAGTCCGACACATACGCATGCGGTGTCGATGCGGCACGGCATCTGCTGTCCGGCGACACCGTTCCGGACGGCGTGTTCTGCTCGTCCGACCTGCTCGCGTTGGGCATGATCGACACCGCGCGCCAGCAGTTCGGGCTGCGCGTGCCGGAAGACTTGCGCGTCATCGGCTTCGACGACATTCCCGCCGCCGCATTCGACGGCTATGCGCTGACGACGCTCCGTCAGGATACGCAAGGCCTCGCGAACGCGGCCGTCGACATGCTCGCCGAGCGGATGCAGGCGTTCACCGGCGCATCGCGCACGCGGGTCGTGCCGGTGACCTGCGTCGTTCGTCACAGCTGCGTCGGCCGTCCGGCGTAGCGACGTGCGATGCGCGCGCGTGCGCCAACATAATGCGTGACAGGCGCGAGCGCGCAGCCAAGCCTGCCGCGCGGCGCACCGCCGCCCTGCATCGGCGTCACTTCAACCCGCCCGCGAACCCGCGCAACAGGTAACGCTGCACATAACCGGCCACGGCCAGCGTGGGCAGCGACGCCATCAGGCCCGCGCTCATCAGGTCACCCCAGTCGATGCCGTTCTCCGTCACGTAGCCGGCGATCGCGAGCGGCAGCGTGAAGCGGCTCGGCGTCGACACGAACAGCAGCGCGATCAGGAACTCGTTCCAAGCGGCGATGAACACGAAGATCGCGGTCGCGATCAGGCCCGGCGCGCACAGCGGCAGCACGATCTGCACGAGCCGTCGAGCCAGCCCCGCTCCGTCGATGCAGGCCGCTTCCTCGTATTCGATCGGCACGTCGCGCACGAACGCGAGCAGCATCCAGATCGCCATCGGCAGCGCGTAAATCTGATACGCGAGCATCAGGCCGGGCATCGAATCGAGCAGGTGCAGCCGTTTCGCGAGCGCGAACAGCGGCACCGCGATCGTGATCGGCGGCATCAGCTTCAACGCGAGCACGAGCACCAGGAACAGCAGGTCGAGCCGCGCCGGAAAACGCAGCCGCACGAGCGCATACGCGGCCGGAAACGCGAGCGCCAGCGCGAGCAGCGTCGTGCCGAAGCCGACCAGCAGCGAATTGAAGAGCGGCGCGCCGATGCCGTTGGACCATACCGATGCGAAATGCGCGAAGGTCGGCGCGGCCGGCCAGATCCGCATCGGATGATCGAGACGTTCGAGCGTCGGCATGAAGGCCGCGCCGGCCATCCACAGGCACGGCAGCAGCAACAGCGCGAGCGCGGCGATGCGCAGCGCCCACGGCAGCGCGCGACCGAATGCGGCGCCCGTGCGCGCGCGCGAAATGCCTGCGGATTGCGCCGTCATGCGCGCCGCTTGCGAACCGTCTGCCATACGTACCCCGAGACCAGCAGCGCGGACGCCGCGAGCATCAGCACCGACGCGGCGCTCGCCGGCCCGACGTTGAAGAAGCGGAAGCCCGTGTCGTAGATATAGGTCGACAGCGTCTGCGTCGCGTTGCCGGGGCCGCCGCCCGTCAGCGCATAGACCTTGTCGAACAGCTTGAACGTGTCGATCGAGCGCAGCAGCAGCGCGAGGCCGATCTGCGGTGCCGCGAGCGGCAGCGTGATGTCGCGCAGGCACTGCCACTCGCTCGCGCCGTCGGTGCGCGCGGCTTCGTAGAGTTCCTGCGGGATCGACTGCAACCCGGCCAGCACGATCAGGAAGGCCATCGGCGTCCACTGCCATACGTCGACGAGCGCGAGCGACCACAACGCGAGATGCGGATCGGACAGCCAGCGCACGCCTTCGACGCCGAACACCGCGAGGAGCGCGTTCAGGAAGCCGTCGAAGTTGAGCCAGTTGCGCCAGATCGCCGAGCACACGAGCGTGGACAGCATCATCGGCAGGATCGCGAGCGGCAGCGCGATGCGCCGCCCCGGGAACGCGCGCACGAACAGCAGCGCGAGGCCGAAACCGAGCGCGACTTCCGCGAGCGACGCGACGATCGTGAAGCGCAGCGTGTTGCCGAAGCCGGCCGTGAACGCGTCGTCGCCGAGCACCGCGCGATAGTTCGCGAGCCCCGCGAACGCGCGGCGGCCGGCCGAGTAGTCGACGTGGCAGAACGAATCGATCAGCACCTGCGCGACCGGATACAGCGCGAGCGCGGCGAGCACCAGCAGCGCCGGCCCGAGCAGGGCGACGAACGGCAGGCTGCGGCCGAAGGACTTCATGCGCGACCTCCGGCTGCCGAGTTGACGCGCGCCGTCACTTGCCGGCCGCGGCCATCGCCTGCGCGATCTTCTGCTGCGCCTGGCGCAGCGCGGCGTCGGGCGCGGCCTGCCCCGTCAGCGCGAGCTGCAGCTGGTCGCCGAGAATGCTCTCGACCTGCTGCCAGTCCTTCACGCGCGGCCGCGCACGGCCGGCCTCGAGCGCCTTCAGCTGATCCGGATACCAGCGATACTGGCGCACCAGCGCCGGATCGTTGAACACGCTGCGGCGGGTCGGCGGAATGCCGATGCCGGCGAGGCGCGTCTGCGTGTCGCGGTTGGTCAGGTACGCGAGGAAGTCCTGCGCGAGCTTCGCGTGCGGCGCGTCCTTCGGAATGCCCATCTGCCAGATGCCGAGCATCGGCGCCGGGCCGGCGGTCTGCCCGGGCGGCGGCTGCAGCGCGATCTGCCCGACCACGCGCGACTGCTTCGGATCGTCGAGCGCCGGCACCCACGCCGGCCACACCTCGATCGACTGCGCGGCCGTGCCGCGCTGCAGCGCGTCGCGCACTTCCGCCGCGCCGTAGACGTCGACGTCCTTCGGCGCGGACGCCTTCAGCGCGAGGAAGGTCTTCAGCGCGGCCTGCGCCTCGCGCGAATCGATCGTCACGTTGCCGGCACGGTCGAACACGTCGCCGCCGTAGGCCCACAGGATCGGCAGGAAGCCCGTCACGACCGGGTTGCCCTTCGTGCCGCGAAACACGACACCCGAAACGCTCTTGTCCGCGCCGCCGACGGTCTGCGCGATCTTCAGCACGTCGTCCCAGTTGCGCGGCGGCTGCAGCTTGTATTTCGCGAGCAGGTCCTTGCGGTACGCGAACATCTCGACGTTGCCGACGATCGGCAGCGCATACAACGCGCCGGCCGCGTTGCGGCCGAGCGCGACCGCGGACGGCACGAAGTCGGCGTCGGCGAGCGATGCCGGCAGCGGTTTCAGCCAGCCGCTGCCGATGAATTCGGGCGCCCACGTGTCGTCCATCATCACGAGGTCGTATGCGCCCGTGCCTTCGCGCATCGACAGCTTGAGCTTCTGGTACAGGTTCGCGTTCGGCAGCTTGAGCAACTCGATCTCGGTGCCCGGATGCAGCTTGTTGAAGCCGGCGACGGCGTCGGCCAGCCCCTTTCCGTAGATGTCGTCGCGGCCCGCGATGACGAGATCCGCCGCGAAGGCGTGCGAGGCGGCAAGGGACAGCGCAACGGCGGCGGACAGCGCGCGCAGGCGGCTCAGCAAGGTCATGAGGTCTCTCTCGTTCGGCGTGGTGGCGGGACGGCCAGGCGTTGCACACGTGTGCAACGCGGGCGACGCTTCTGGCCGCCTGAAGCGAACGCCATTGTTCACGCCGATCGTTAAGAATTTATGGCACGCGGCGGGAACGGTCGTCGCCGTGCCCGGCTGCCCCGCCCCGCCTGCCGCTCCGTGCCTCCGACCCGGTCAGAAATTCACGCGGATCCCGGCCATCACCGCCAGTTGCCGGCTCGAGTTGCTGTTCGCGAGCACCGGAATCTGCGCGTAGTTCACCGCGTTGCCGCTCGCGTCGGTGCCGAGCCCCGTCCCGCTCGCGATCTGGCCGATCGCGACCGCATACAGCGCCGTGCGCTTCGACAGGCTGTAGTTCGTGCCGACGTTCACCTGGTGGAACCGCGTCGTGCCGCGCCCGTCGGTGTGCGCGGCGTTGAAGATGTAGGCAACACCGCCCTGCAGCGCGGGCGTGAACAGGTACGTGGCGTTCAGTTCGCCGATGTCGAACGTGAACGCCTGCGTGCGCGGCTGCGCGGCGGTCGAGAAGTAGCGGCTGTCGCCGAGGCGCGTATGCGTGTAGGTGAGCGCGATCGTCGCCGCGCCGAACGTGACCGACCCGCCCGCACCGAACGCGCGCATCGAGCCGGCATCCTGCAGCAGGCAGTACATCGCGCCCGGGTTGCTGCACGCGAAATCGCCGATATAGCCGCTCGCGCCGCCGAGCGCCGCGTCGAGCGGCTGGTGCAGGTCGAGGTAGCCGACCGAGAACGCCACCGGCGCGCGCGTGTACGTCGCGGCCACCGCGTAGCCGCGCTTCGCGGAGAAATCGCCGGCCTGCCCGCCGAAGCTGAACGTGCCGCCGAACGTGAAGCCGTTGAAATCGGCGCTGGTGAACTTCACCGCGTTGTTGAAGTTGAATGCGGCGTTCAGGTTGTCGACGTCGCCGAGGTGCGAGCCGTACGGTGTCGCCCAGTTGTTGCTCGACACATACGCGCCGAGCATGTCCGTGTACGAGTCGTATTGGCGGCCGAGGCCGAGCGTGCCGATCCCCTCCTGGCGCAACCCGACCCACGCCTGCCGGCTGAACGCGGTGCCGCCCTGCAGTGCCTGCCCGTTCGCGGACAGGAACTGCTGCTCGAGCGTGAACACCGCGTCGAGCCCGCCGCCGAGCGGCTCGGCCCCCTGGAATCCGAAGCGCGACGGCACGAGGTTGCCGCCGCCCATCTGCCACGCATGGCCGCCGCCCGTGCTGCCGTCGGCGCGCGTGAACTGCTGGTTCGTCGAGTAGATGATGCCGGTGTCCACGGTGCCGTACAGCGTCACGCTGCCGGAGGTCTGCGCGTGTGCGTGCATGCACCCGAGCGTGGCCGCGGCCGCGGCCAGTCGTCTTCCGATTCTCATGTCCCGCCCCTCTGTTGTCATCGATACGCAGTGCAGATCGATGGGGTTGTCGATATGGGTGACAGGACTCTATCCAGCGAAAATTCAGGACCTCTATCGCAAATCGGCAAACCGTGGCGCGCGTGGCCCGCGACGTCGCCCGGCGGCGCCGTCGCGGTGCGCGTGCGTCATTCGGGACGCGTCGTCTGGGAAGGCAGCTCGCCGAACAGGTCGCGATACTCGCGCGCGAAATATCCGAGATGCGTGAACCCCCAGCTCGCGGCGGCCTCGCCGACGCCGAGCTGCTGCACGGATGTCGTGCGCAGCATGCGGCGCACCGCGTTCAGCCGGATCGTGCGCAGATAGCCGACCGGCGTGACGTCCGCCACGCGTTGGAAGCTCGTCTGCAGCGTGCGCCGGCTGCAGCGCAGCGCGCGGCACAGTTCGAGCACGGTGACGGGTTCCTCGGGGCGGTCGCGCAGATGCTTCTCGCAACGGCTCACGATGTCGCTGTAGGTGGCGTGCGTGATGTCACGGCGCTCGACGCCGATGCCCTGCTCGAGCGCATCGAGGAACATGCCGAGCATCGCGTCGCGGAACATCTTGCGGGTGGCCGCGTATTCGAGGTGGCCCGGGTTGCGCTGCGCATCGTCGATCAACGACGACAGCCGCACGCCGAGTGCGACGCCCTGCTCGTCGGACAGCCGGGTCACGTGGCGCAGCTTGCGCGCGCCGGATGCGCCGAATTCGGCTTCGCACAGCTCGTCGACCATGTCGGACGCCGCGCTGATCCCGACGAGCCCCATCCCTTCCGGCGTATGGAATTCGAAATCCTCGCCGGCGCGCAGCGCGAGCAACGCATAACCGTCGACGGGCTGGCCCTGGAACGTGCCCGCGAGCGGCACCGACAGCGGCACCGCGAGCGACGTGCGCCCGGCCGGCGCGAGCCCGGTTTGCGCGACGCGCCGGTTGGTCGTCTCGCGGAAGAAGTGGAAATCGTCGTACAGCACCTGCGTGACGGTGCCCTTGAAGCGGCCCGGCGTCATCTGGCGGTAGACCTGATGCCAGCCCGCGATCGCGAGCCCGTGATCGTGCACGTCTTCGTGTGAGCGTGACTGGAACAGCATCGGCATCTCCGGTAAAACCCCTAAACGCGGCCGCCGGGTTCCCCCGGCGCGCAACGCCACAGCTTACCCGTGCAAAATCCTGCGTAGTGCGGTTTCGAACGCAAGACAGGCCGCCGACAGCGCGGCGGCCTGCTCGCCCGTCAGGCGGACGTAGCGGCGGAACGACGGCATCCGGTTCACGACCTCGCTGCCGCCGAACGGCACGATCGCGAGCGTCCAGCGGCCGTCGCGCGCGTCGATCGCGCAGTCGGTCAGGTGCAGCGGCCGCAGCGCGTCGGCCAGCGACGGCTCGGCGACCAGCGCGGCCACCGTGTCGGCGAATCCGGGGTCGCATCCCGGCGCGGCCGCCGCGTCGATGCCCGTGCGGCGCAGCCAGCCGGTCTGCGTCACCCGCGCGCGGCCCTGCACGGCCGGGCCGCGCGCGGTTGCCGCCACCGTCACGCTGACCGTATGCATCAGGAACTGGCGATCGACACGCTCGTCGATGGTCACGCGTACGCCGTTCGGCAATCGGGCCGTCAGACTGCCGCCCCCGTCGGCATCGCGCGCGGCACCCAGATCGGCGAGCACGCGCGCGGCGATCGCGCCGGGCCGATGGCCGGGCGGCGGCGCATCGGGCGCCGCGCGCCAGCGGGCGGGCGCAGCCTTCACGACGCGACGTGCTCGTTGCGCAGCACTTCTTCCACCGGCACCGGCTTGAACGGATGCCGGCGCTGCACGACGAGCGTCCAGAACAGCGCGTACAGCGCGGTGAGCCCGAGCATCGCGCCGAACGGCACGTAGATGTCGCGCGCGTTCATGCCCGGCGGCGTGATGTACCAGATCGCGAGCACGATGCCGACGCTCGACACGATCTGCGGCAGCGGGAACAGCGGCGAACGGTACGGGCGCGGCAGGTCCGGGCGGCGAATCCGCAGCATCACGACCGACGCGGTGACGAGCAGGTACGCGGTGCCCCACGCGCAGGTCGCCGCGAGCACGAGGTGCAGGATGCTGTCGAGATTGCCGTTGATCAGCCACGCGTGGAAGATCGGCACGATCGCCGCCGCGACGATGCCGACCACCGGCGTCTTGAAGCGCGGATGCAGGTACGCGAAACAGCGCGGCAGCGCGCCGTCGATCGCCATCCCGTACAGGATGCGCGGCAGCCCGGCCATCAGCGTGTTGATCGTCGCGGCGCCCGCGCACAGGAACGCGATGCCGAACCAGATGCGGCCGAAGGGCCCGAGCACCTGCAGCGCGAACGCGGGAATCGCGCCCGGCGTGTCGAGCAGGTGCGTGAGGCCGTCGGGGCTCACGGGCACGTTCGCGACCTGGCGGCGGATCGCCGCGCCGTACAGGAACATGCAGATCGCGACACCGACGAGGCCGAGCGCCATCGCGCGCGGAATCGTCTTGCCCGGCGCCTTCATTTCCGGCGCGAGCGGCGTGACGAACTCGCAGCCGACGAACATGAACATCGCCATCCCGACGAGCGACAGCACGGCCGGCACCGACGTGCCGACTTCCGAGCCGCCGAACCAGCCGTCGAGATGCACGGCCGGCGCGGCCGCGAGCCCGAGGATGCCGAAGATCATCAGCGACAGCCACATGCCGGCCGTCAGCACGATCTCGAGCTTGCTGAACACCTTGATGCCGATGATGTTGGTGATCGCGAACGTGACCACGAGGCCAACGCCGACGAGCCACGAGCTGTTGTGCCTCTCGAACGCCGCATTCAGCGATTCGAAATTGACGAGCGCCATGATGCCGCTCAGGATCGTTTCCGCCGTGCCGGCGAACACGTGCACGAGGAAATACGCGGAGATCGTGCCGGTGATCGCCCAGAAGCGGCCGAGCCCGCAAGACAGGTAATCGTAAACCGAGCCGGCCGTCGGCAGCATCGCGGCGGCTTCCGAGAACGTGGTCGCCTGCGCCTGCATCATCACGAACGCGATGATCATCGCGACCGCGAACGCCCAGCCGCCCATCCCGAAGCCCGACGTCGCGGTGAGAATCACCGGGCTTGCCATGATGAGGCCGACGGCGCTCGCCAGCGCGGTCGGAAAGCCCACCGCACCCGCCTTCAGCGCCGTGCCGCCGCCTGCCTCGGCCGGCGTGCCGGCGGGCGCGCCGCCCGCGGCGCCGGTAATTCCTGACCATCCCGACATCTTCGTCTCCTTCCTGAACGGGCCCGAACCTGCGCTCCGGCAGCTATCGGGGCCCCATGCTTTGCGGTCGGCCCGGGGCGGCGCTTCAGCGCTTCGATTCCCGGGCCCCCTGTCGATCACACCTTGATCCGATGTCGAAAAAATACGCAGGCAAAATAATCCGGTCATAGCGCAAATCGGCAAACCGGCGGCGGCCGCACTGCCCGCCGCCGGTGTGCCGTCACGCAATCACGCCGTCACGCGAATGGCACGGCCTCGAAGCCCGCCGCGAGCGCGTCGACGATCCGGTCGAGCTGCTCGCGCTGGATCACGAGCGGCGGCGACAGGATGATCTTCGTGCC
>JABLTH010060342.1_pt1 | contig 35037 bp, 21 predicted proteins | sample 7875711 | NCBI WGS metagenome assembly JABLTH01 (sample SAMN14941262, study PRJNA633318) | bioreactor metagenome | isolation source: bioreactor | place: China | collected 2019-03-05 | reverse complement strand
GTGCGATGGCCGCCTTGGCGTGGAAATAGCCGGCGAAGTAGTTGCTCTGCGGGTGGTCGTATTCGAACGTCTTGGTCTCGAACGACGTCACCCACGCGTTGGCGGTGGTGTAGACCTGGGTCCGCTGTGCCGGGGTCAGCAGGTCGTACAGCCAGTCATAGCCCAGGCCGAAACCCACGCCGTAGAAGCGCATGGCATAGCCGTCATCGACGTTCGGGTTCTCGCCTTGGCTGCCGTACGGCGCCGCCATCTTCACCAGGATGTCCACTGCCTTGGCGCCGTAGGTGGCCGCAGCGGTCGGGTTGCTGGTCTTCAGGGTCTGATAGCAGAGCGCCTCGGACAACAGGGCCGGCAGGTAGGACTCGCCCTGGTAGCCGGAGCCGACATTGGGCAGGTCCGGATAGGCATTGCCCGTCGGGTAGTTCACGCTGCCGCCGATGTACGAATCGCACACCGACTTCAACATCTGCCACTCGGGCGTGTTGGCGGCGGCGTTCTGGCGCAGGGCCGAGAGCGTCGGGGTATCAAGAATCATCCTGGGATGCGCCGCGGTCACGGCCGGCGCCGTCGCGGCAAAGGCATTGGCGGACAGGGTGGTGACCAGCACCGTGAACAGCGTGGCGAAGCCGCCGGCGCCCACGCCGCGCAAAAACCTGGATGGCTTGCGCAAGGCATGCCGATCAATCGTGGAAATGGGGGCTGACGTGGAGGATGGGGAGGAAGCGGGCGCACGCGTGGCACGCCCCGCCCTGGCATTGCGGGGAAGATTCATTCAGTACTCCAAAGCTCGTCGTTTCCGCGGACGCTTGCGACGAACCTTGTCTGTCGCGCGGGGGGAATGGGGCAGGGTCCGACCTTGGAGGAGAAAGCTACGCAGAAGCGCATTGGCCGATTGTTAGCCGGCTCACAAGACCCCGTGAAGGTGATGTGACGACGCGCACGCTTCGCAACATTGGGTGCAAAAAGGGCCGTCTTCCCCCTTGCGGAAATGCACGCGCCACGCCCCGGTCACGTTGATGCGCTCGCAACGGCTGCTGGCATGCCGGTTCCCGATCCGCAAGCCCTCGCCGGCTCGCGCGACACCGCCGACGCTACGGGTGGGGTGACGCGGTAAAGCTGGGCACCAGGATCGATACCGCGGAGGCCCCGCCCGGCGCCCCGCGCTCGGTGTGGACGATCAGCTCATGCGCAGGAATTTGCGCCTGCGTGCCGTGGATCGTCTGCACGGCCGCACGATTTTGCGGAGCGACGATGGCCCAGAACGTCCCGTGGTGCGATTGCGGCAAGAGCACCATCGGGCGGTCGGTGGCCAGCCGATACACCAGGGACGATGCATGGTCGGGCTGATCGGTGCCGATGCGGACGTGGTAGTTGCCCACCAGCGCGGCCACCAGGACATGCGGCGGGGCGTGCTTCAACTGCGCCGCGATGGCGCTCGCCATGCCCGCCTCCTTGACCTTCACGAAGCCGCCGGCTGCGGCCACCTGCGCGGGCGTGCCGTAGCTAGGCTCCATCATGAATACCTGCACGTCGCGCCCGTGCCGGCGCAGCTCGCGCAGCGTATCGAGCAGGCCGAGCCACGCCTGGCTCATGCGACCGTCGTACCAGGTCCAGTCGCGTCCGGCAGCGAATGCCGCACGGTCGGCGGGCGTGCCGCTCGAACGGAAATAGGCATCCACCTTGCCCTGCAGTTCCACCGGCCACTCCAGCCCGAGGCGGATCGGCCGCGTCGCGGGCTGCGCCCGCAGCAGGTCGGCGAGCATCGCCGGCGACTCGGCCGTGCCGTGCAACTCGCCGAAGAGCACCAGGCGATGGGACTGCATCCGACAGGCAAGCGCTTGCAGCACCGCCGCCCGCCCCTGCTCACCTTCCCGCAGGAGCGCGTGACAAGGCGGCGCTGCCGCATGCACGGCAGCGGAGGACAGCAGCAACGCCGACAGCATCGGCAAACGGCTTCGCAAGGTCATGCAGCTGGCTCCTCGGGGAGTGGTGGCGCGGGATGGCGGGCGTGGTTCGTACAGCGCAGGCCGATCGGGCAGGCTCCGCGGTCGACCTTGGAAATCCGCGCAGCGAAGTGGTTCCCGCAGACGATCCCGCGCGACGCCCATGCCCCACCGCGGACGCACAAGACCGGTCCAACCTTGCCGAGTGCCGCTGCTCAGGCGGCGCACTCCATCCGTCGCGCCTGCTCGCGCCGCTCCAGCAGCAACGGCGAGGCCAGCGTGCAGTCCGGGTGCATGCGGTTGAGGCCGTGCACCGCGCCGGCCAGGCCGGTCATCAGTCCCGGGGTGAAAGCCGCGCGGGTGAGCCCGCCGACCATGCCCCCGTGCTCCTCGATGGCCGAGACGATCTGTGCTGTCGCCTGCTCGCGGTCGAGCGGGCAGCCGACCGGATCCAGCATCGAGGCGCGCACCAGCAGCTCCCACAGCGAGAGGTCGCCGTGGCAAAGCGTGTGGCTGGCGCCCCACTTGTCGCTGGCCGCGGCGAAGGCACGCCGCAGGTCGTGCAGGTGACGCGGTTCGCCGGTGCGTTCGTACAGGTCGGCCGCGGCCAGGCCGATGCCCACGCTGCCGTTGCACCAGGTGTGGAAGCTGTTGTCGCCGGCGTTCTCGCGAATGTCCAGCCAGTTGCCCTCGGCGGCATCGTAGAGCGCGTCCTGGAAGAAGAACGCCTGGTCGGACAAGGCACGCCAGCGTGCGCGGTCGGCATCGTCGCCGGCACCGGCCAGCACCAGGCGCGCCAGCGCCCAGGCGAAACCGGCCGAGCCATGTGCGAAGCCGCCCGCCGGCTCCGCCTCGCCGGCCAGCGGCCAGCGCGCACCGCACTCGTCGACGATGGCCGTCGCTTCCAGGCGCCTGGCCGCATCGGCAGCCAACGCGCGCCAGCGCAGGTCGCCGGTGGCATCGGCGAGGCCGAGCAGCGGGACGATCGCACCGGCGGCGCCGTCGATGATGTCGAAGCGCAGGTCGCCGTCGAAGCCCTCCTGCGCCAGCGCCTCGGCCCGCGACACCGCGCGGGCCAGCCACTCGGGCCGGCCCTGCACGTCGTACAGGCTCAGCCAGGTCCAGATCTGTGCGCCATAGCCGGAGAAGCCGCCGACGGTCTGCGGCTTGTCGCCGACCTCCATCGCCTGCATTACCTGCAGCGCTCCGGCGAGGGCGGCACCGATGCCGTCCACCGCGGTGGCGCGTCCCTGCCGGGCCTCGTGCTCGTAGCCGGCCAGCACCACCGCCACGCCGCCCAGGCCGAAGTACAGGTCAGCGCACACCGGTTGCACCAGCCAGCCGGCACGACCGATCTCCGGCGTGATCCAGGTGAACGAGCCGTCGCGGCCGCGTACGGCGAGACGCAGCAGGCGCTCGACCGCGTTGGCGGCAAGCCGGCGGCGACGCGCCTCGAGGCGCTCGGTGGAGGGATGTCGCGCGGCGTAGAAACGGCCGCTGCGCTCCTCCTCGCGGTCGCGCATGCGCTGGTTGAGGTCGGTGGCAACCAGCGCGCTGCGGATGGTCAGTTCCTCCAACTCCAGCCGCATCGCCCGCCAGTCGGCGAGCACTCGCCCGATCTGCTCGGCCGCGAGCGGCGCGACGAAGATCGGCACGTCGCCGTAGCGCAGGTCGTCGATCTCGGCCTGGATCTCCTCCGGCGCCGAAGGGGCGATCGGCACCACCGCCGCGTTGCGCTCGAACAGGTCGCGCGCGCGCTCGATGGCCGCGGCTTCGTCGTGCAGGGACGCCGGATGCCACAGCATGCGCCCGATCTCCACGTAGGCCATGGTGGAGCGGCGCACGTCGCGTACCGGGCAGCCTTCGAAGCGCGCCAGCAACGGCGCCAGCCGCCCGGCCGCGTCCAGCTTGTGCAGGCGCTGGCTGGCGTCGAGGAAGCCTTCGCTGATGTGGTCCCAGTACAGCGACAGGCGGGGCCTGGGACTGGGATGGTTCTGCGCCGTGGCCATGTCGGCATCGACGATTTCCAGGCGGGCGGCGGTGGTGCCCTCGCCCACCACGATCGGTGCGCGCAGTGGCGGCTGCTCGCCAGGCAGCGCACCGGCGGCGGAGACATCCGCGCCGTTGAGGCCGACCGCCGAGGAGCGGAACGGCACGATGCCCGTGCGCAGCACCGATCCGCGGATCATCGCCGCTGCCAGGTCGTAGGCTTCGCCGAAACCCGAGGGCGGACAACCCGGCGGTGCGGAAAACAGGCTCTCCACGTCGATCACTACCGGCACCGGGCCTACCGCGATGAGGTTCTCCAGATGGATATCGGTGCCGCCGAGCAGGCGCAGCACGGCCAGCCAGTGGCCCAGGCCGCGGTAGAAGGTGCGCAGTTCGTCGTCGTCCGTGCAGTAGCGGTGCTCCACGAAAGCGGCCCAGCCGTAGTCGCCACGGTCGATGACCTGGGGCACGTAGACCCGGTGGGTGCTCTTGCCGAACACGTCGGCGAGGAACCCCTCCAGCACCTGATCGACCCGCAGCGAGCGCGGCTTGTACATCACCTTGCCGCCCTCCAGCGTGAGCATGGCGACGGTCTGGCCGCCGGCGTGGCGGTCGCCCTCGCCGAGCTGCAGCGCGGTGAGCAATCCGGCCGAGCGGCCGAGCAACCCGGTCAGCCTGACGCGGTCGCCGGCAAGGCAGGTGGCAAGACGGACGATCGCCGCGACCTGCTGCAGCAGCAGGCGCTGCAGGCGCTCGCGCAGCGGCGGGTAGCGCGCGTCCAGATGCGCCGCGAACGCGGGAGTCTGGGCCAAGTCGACGAACTGGGCGAAGCGCCCGGCGTCGTCCGCAGCGGTGAGCGTGCCGGCGAGCTTGGCTGCATGCAGCTCGAGCAGCAGCACGCGGCTGAGGCGAAGCCAGGCGCTGTTGCGCAGGGCCTCCTCGCCCACCGAGTCGATCAGCAGCAGCTCGCCGTGCGTGAGCTCCGGGAACAGCGGGTCGAGCAGGCCCAGCAGCTCGGCGCGGGCGGTCACGGTGAAGCGATCGATGATCGGGCGAAACGCGTCGGGAACGGTGGTATCGGCCATGGCGTGACGGGTGTCCTTTCAGTCCGTTGAAACCCCGCAGCGGATCCTCGCCGGTCCGCTGCCCGGGGGCTGTCCCGGCAGTGCCGAACCGCTGCGGGCACGTCGGGCCGGCGATCATCCGGAGACGGCATCCGCCTGCCGCGCGAACGCACCGGGTTGCGACTCGTGCCGGCATGCGGGCGGACCGCGACGGCGTATCGAGGCGGAGCGACGTTGCCGCCTGCGCGCCGTACGTACGCGCAAGCGGCAACCCTTACATCAACAGCAGGCGCAGCCCCTGGCGAGGGAGCAGGTGGTGCCGCCGGCCATCGTGCCGGTGAGCATCGGGCCGACGCCAGGATTGGTCAGCGCCGCCTCGATGGCGCCCTGGCCCTCGATGTACAGCGGACCGGCGGGATTGTCGTAGCCGTTGCAGCTCGCCGAGCCGCTGAGCCAGCCGGAAACGATGTCGTCATTCACTTGCATGTCCTTCTCCTTGTGAAAATCAACCGTGATCATGCTGACGAATTGCGGCAGCGCCCACGCTGGATCGCCCAGGTGAAGCCTGTCCGCTCGTTGACGCTTGTGGCTTGCGGTGCTCATGCACACGGCAGTTGCTGCTGGTTGGACATCCGTGTCGGGCACCGCGCGCCATTAGAAGCGCTTCCGGCGCGCGCTTGTCAATAAGCCAAATGGGAAGTCGGACGCGCGGTGAATTCAAATGTGATTTGCATCATCACGGTGCGCGCGCGTCGCAATTTGTTGCCTTGGCGACCGAGGCCCGTGGCACTTGCACGAGTCACCAGTGCGGCATCAGGCCGTCGCGAGATGCGCAGCCGCGGGCGAGGCACGGCACCACGGACCGGGAACGGGGCCCGGCGCACGTTGCCGGTCAGCCGGGCCGCCCAAAGACAACCACCGAACCCGAACCGGATCGCGTGCCAGCCGGCGACACCCGGCCTGCGCGATCGCCCGCGCGGGCGCGTCGACCCGATCCACGGCACACGCCGGGAACCGGCGCCCCGTGCGATCGGACGCTGAAGGAGAGCGCCGCTACCCCGGCGCCTTGGCTGGCCGCTTCAGCGCTTGCAGGTGTTGACCCCGATCAGCCGGTACAGCGGGCAGAAATTGAACAGCCCCGTCGCCAGCGGTACCACCCCGATCCACGCCCACACCGGCCCACCGGCGACCGCCCACACGATCAGCAACAGACCGACTGCGATGCGAAGCCATTTATCGACTCCACCGACGTTGGATTTCATGCGCATGCCCTCCTGAAGGTAGGCGCAGCATCGCAGTTCGGGGCCGCGCCCTCTTGATCGCGGTCAACAACGGCACATCGCCGGCGTCACGCCCCACGCCGGGGCAGACGAACCGCCGACGCACCCGACGCGAAACGATCCCCGGCCTCCCGGCGGAACAGCGACCCTGGCTCCCTCAGCCGGAAAAAACGCACACGCCCGAACCATGGCTCTTGGCCCGGTACATGGCGGCGTCGGCGGCGCGCAGGTAGTCGTCGGTGGTCGCGAAGCCGGCCTGGCTGCCGACCACCCCGATGCTTGCACCGCAGGTCACGGTGTGGACGCCGATCCGATAGGGCGCGGCGAGGACGGCGGCAATCTGGCCGGCCCGGTCGACGGCGCCGGCGTGGTCGACGCCCTCAAGCAGTACGTTGAACTCGTCGCCACTCATGCGCGCGACAAGATCGACAGCCCGCACGCAGGATTCGAGCCGGCGCGCCACCTGCTGCAGCAGTTGGTCGCCCACGTGGTGTCCCAGGGTGTCGTTGACCGCCTTGAACCGGTCCAGGTCCATCATCAGCACGGCGAACATGGTGGTGTCGCCGCGCGTCGGCGCGTCACCCGCCTTCGACGCGGCATCCCGATGCAGCGCAATGGCGTGCTCCAGGCGATCGCGGAACAACGGCCGGCCAGGCAGGTTGGTCAAGGCATCGTAGGAGCTGCCGCGTTCCGCCAGGTCGCTCAGCGAGCCGGCCATCCGCACCGCCGCGCCGTCCTCGAACTGGGCGACCCCGCGCCAGTTGAGCCACACCAGTCGCCCCGACCCGTGGCGTGCGCGGAAATCCACGGAGAAGTTCGGACTGAGGCCCGACAGGTGCCTGCGATAGGCCATCTGCACGCGCTCGTGGTCGTCCGGATCGATGAGCTGCTGCAGGAACTGCCAGCCGCCGTCGTGCAGGTGGCCGCAATCGCCCAGCCCGACGATCTCGTTGAAGCGCTCGGACACATGCAGGACGTCGGTCTGCAGGTTCCAGTCCCAGATACCGTCATTCGAACCGCGGGTCGCCAGTGCATAGCGGTTGTCGGACTGCAGCAGCTCCAGCTCGGTGTTCTTCTGCTGGGTCACGTCGATCATCAGGCCGATCATGCGGTTCGGCCGGCCCTTCTCCACATCCACGCGACACAGGTCGCGCACCCACACGACCCGGCCGGACTTGGTGATCAACCGGTAACTCATCTCGTACGCATAACTTTGCGTGGCGTGATACGCGGCATCGTCGATGACCAGGGCCTCGGCGAGGTCGTCGGGATGCACATGCGCGCGCCAGAAACCCGGATCGGCGCGCCACTCTTCCACCGTGTAGCCGAACAGGCGCTCGACCTGCGGGCTCAGGAAGGTATTGCCGACGCCGAGCTCCGCTTCCCACACGACGCCGTCGATGGTCTCCAGCAGCCGCAGGAAGCGCTGACGGACCTCCATCAGCACCTGTTCAGTGATCTCGGTGATCTCGATCAGCACCCCCTGGCGGCTGATCACGCGATCGGCGGCGTCGGTCTTCGGCTGCATCTGCAGACGCATCCAGCGGTAGTCCGCGTTCGCCAGGCGCAGCCGGAACACCGGCATGCCTGCCCGCAGGGTGCCGGTGTCGTCGGGATGCACGAAATCGAGCAAAGACCGGCCGAGCGCCTCGTCCACCGCATGGCCGGTGAGCTTGTGCCAGGCGGGGTTCAAATAGGTGACGACCCACCGTGCGTCCGTTTGCACCACCGCTTCGGGCAGCAGATGCAGCAGTTCTTCGGACGGCGTGGGGGGACCGGACATGGGCGGTTTATGCTCACCGAAGCGCCGTCATCCAGTCCAGCCCTCAAGTGTGAAGACCGGGCCGGACGACATCGCTACGCCGCCCCACCGGGTCGGCGCCTGCAACGCGCGGCATCGCCCCCGGCACCGCCACCGACAAGCAGCGCGTCCAGCCAGCGACGCCGCCTTGGCCACCCGGTCCATCGGGACACGTCGCCTGGCCCGCGGCAACGTCTTGCCCGGTACGGGGCCGGTCCGGCGGCCTCAGCCGCCCTTGGCCCTCGCGATGTCCCCGAGGTAATCCTCGGTGCGGTCGACCCGCTCCAGATGCGGGTACTTCAGGCCGTCGTGGTAGTCGATCGTGAGCGTGCGATAGGTATCGAGATACGAGACCGTGAGCGTGATCGGCGCATGGCCGCCCTGCGCCAGCCGGATGGCGCCCGTTAGCGCATCCCCGGTGAAGTGGTCCCCGTCGACGGCGACGATCTTCATGCCCGGCACGAGGCCCGCCTGGTACGCAGGACCATCCCACTGCACGTCGCTCACCTCGCCCTCGTCGGACATCGTCGCGCCGATCGAATAGGCCAGATCGATGCGGTGGTCCGCCCGCGACACTGCCTGGTCGTACTCCGAGGGCGTGTCGGTGTACACCAGCTTCCAGCCGCCGCGCTCGATGCCGTGCTCGGGCAGCAGCTTGCCGGTGTAGTCCAGGCGCTGGCGCAGGAAGCCGGCCCAGTCGAACGGCTGCACCTGGTTCAACGCGCCCACCAGGTCGTCGAAGGTATAGGTCCGGGTGACGTAGCTGCCGTCGTCCATGCCGTAGAACTGCCGGGCGAAATCATCCAGCGAACGGCGGTTGTGGCTGAGCTGGCGAATCTTCGTATCGACATCCAGCCACAGCAGCTCGCCCTCCGGATAGAAGTCCGTGCCACGACGGTAGTTGCCCCAGTAGTCGCCGTTGAAATAGAGCAACGGCGCGCTGGTCGCGGTGTCCTGCAGCGAGCGCCAGGCGCGGCCGGTGCGATGCGCCTGACGGGCCCCGACCGAGGCCAGCGAATCGCGGAACTGGGCGGGCGTCAGCAGGCCCGAACGCACCGTCAGCACGGCGGACCAATACTCGGTCAGGCCCTCGTAGGCCCACACCATGTCGGCCGGCTGCGGCGTGTTGAACGCCGGCGTCCACATGTCGGCGGGCCGGCGGAACTTGCCGTTCCACGAGTGGGTGAACTCGTGCGGGATCAGCGTGGCCGAGGCGACGAACGCGTTGGGGTCGGTGAGGAAGTCCGCCCCGGTCATCTCGAAGCTCGACTGGTGATGCTCCAGTCCGGTGCCCGCGACGTGGTCGGACACCGTCAGCAGCAGGTCGTAATGGTCGTAGTGGTGCGAATGGAACAGCGCGTACAGCTGCTTCACCATGCGCCGATACGCGGCCACGTGCACATCGCTGATCTGCACCGACGCCGCGCTGTAGCCGACGATATTCAGGTGCACCGGCACCTTGTCACCCGGCGCCAGGTCCACGCGCTTGAAGTACTCGCCCGCGATCAGCGGCGAATCGATGAAGTTGTTGAAGCTCATCGGCTTGAAATGGACCGTGTCGCCCGAGCGGCCCGCCACTTCCATCGCCGTGGCGAACTGCCACCCGGTCGGCAACACCACGGTGGGTGCGATCCGGATCGCCCGCGCGAAATAGCCGCCGGGATAGAACGCCACCTGGGTCGGGTCCAGGTCGGCCAGATGCGGCGTGGACCACACCTCATAGCCGTACCAGACCCCCGGCCCCGGCGACAGGTACTGGAAAGACAGCTCGATGCGATCGGCACCCTGCGGCACCTCCAGATGCAGCGTATACATGTCCACCACGTCGCGTCGCCACGGCAATTGCTTGCCGTTCGCAGTGACGATCAGCCCGGCGATATTGGCGATCGATCCGTCCGGCGCATGGTCGGGCAGCGGCCACTTCGGGTAGTACAGCGTCAACGGGCCCGGCGTCACCGGAATCGTCTCGTGCATGCGGTAGATGCGGCGCGGCGCATCGCGCAGGTCCATCGTGATAGCCAACGTGCCTGGATACGGCGAGTCCTTCGGCGCATCGGAAGCCGACGCCTGCGCAGCGCACACCGTGGACACGACACACGCGGCGACCAGGGCAAGCGCCTGGATGCCCTGACGAACCGATAGCAACTTCACCGGAAACCCCCTGAAACACGCGATGGCAGGCACGCTCGCCGGACGCAAGAAATCGCTCGGCGGCGATGGACACGACGGGCAAGTGTGTATGTCAGCGCACCGGCGGCGTCAACCCGGCTTCAGCGGGGGCGACGCGAGGTCGTCGGTCGGTCGGCAAGCGCGGTGACAGGCCCGTTTTCCACAAGCCCGGTCAAACGGGCGTCAGTGGCCATGAGCTCGCGACCCGGCTGTACAGTGTCGAGGGTGCTGCCTGGTTTATCGTGACATCCCCGCTGGCATCAGGGCAATCCGCCTGGCTGCATCAGCGAACGCGCCCTGCTGTTCGGTGCGCCCCAAGTTGCCCGCCAATCCTGCGGCTTGCTGAAAGGCCTCGATGGCCTCCGAGCGTCGCCCCTGATGATAGAGCGACAGTCCGAGTGCCCCCTCTCCAGACATCATCCAGAATTCGTCGCCGGCACGGCGCGAGTGCTCGATGCCCTGCTGGAGCCATGGGGAGGCAAGCCGATACTCCTGGGCATTATTGAGGATCACGCCCTTGTTGATTTCGTGTATTCCCAACTGGTGAACGTCTCCGGATGACCTGTCGACCCCGATCGCCATGTCGATGTACCTGGAGGCCATGGGGAGCTCTCGCATACGCAAGTAGTCCATCGCGACGTTGTTGTATGTCGCGGCAACGCTGGCTTGGCTGCGCAGGTTGCCCACCGAGGCAAGACTCATCTCGATCGCGCGCCGATGGTCGCCGGCATCGCTGTAGATCGAGGCGAGCGTCGCCGAGACCGTCGCCTGGGCGGCGTGGTCGCCAAGCGCAGCTTCCGTGCGCAAGGCCTGCTGAAGCAGGTCGATGGCTTCCGACGAGCGGTGCAGGTACTTGAGCGCAGACGCCAACCGTTGCTGCTCTTGCGCCCGATCCCGATCCGATCGGGCCAGTCCAAGCGCCTGGCGATCGTGGGCTTCAGCCTCGGTGAAATCGCCTTTGCGGAAGGCCAGCACGCCAAGGCACGATTCGGCTTGGAAATCCGGGTGCCCCGCCACCGCTTCAGATACCCGGTCGAACTCGGCCTGGATGCCGTCTGCATGTACCTTGGCATCGCACTGCGCATCCTGTTGGCAAGCCGACAGCAGAACCACCGCGGCAACCAATGCGCCCTTGGAAACCCAGTTCATCTCCACCCCCTCAACCTGGTGACATCCATGCCCTGCCTTCGGTCGCGCTCACGCCCGGCGCGGGGAACTGGAGTCGATGAAGCCTGGCAGGAACGTGCACTCCGCTCTCTGCATTTGGCGTCGCGACACATTCCCGAAGGCTTCAAAGGATCGAAACGTCGACCCTGCCCGCTGATTTCGGTACTGCCTCAGGGCACGTTCCCTTTGGAGGCCTCGGCCACGGCCTGGGGCATAGCCGGTGCGGGCCAGGCCTCCGCGAGGCGGCTGCTGCGCTTCCGGGGAAGGTCCCAGTCATTGTTCTTGAGCAGGTAGATCCCCGGCAGCGAACCGATCGGAAAGCCGATCAGCAAGAGCGCACCACACGCCTTCGATGTCTTGCGGGCCCAGGTCTGACGGGTACGCGCCCCCCTTGCGGTGGCGAAATGCAGCACCGCGAAAGCCAGGAAGAACACGAGAAGCTCGATGATCCGTGCCCATTCAATGGTGCCGAAATCATCCAAGTCCCGGCGGGCCTCGGAGAACGCCATAGCCATGGCGACCACCACGCAAAACCACGCGAGCGCACGGTGGATACGTGCGGCCTTGATGTGCTGTTCCATGGATCCCCCTTGGATCGCAAAAGTCTCCGATGCCAATCCCCGCCGCGTCAATCGTTGCACCGCCTGCATCGACAAGAACGGCCCGTGGGCACTGTCACCAGTTGCCAGGTGACGCTTTGCAGAGGCACGACATCGCCGCGCATGCCCCTGTGTCGATAATCCATCAGGTGAACCTGCCGCTGGCCTCGCCCAACGCAATGCGAATCAGGAAAAGGGGGCGCCGTGCCCTTCTCTGGCGACTATGATCAGCGCCTTGCCGGTCCACAAAAGCGGGAGCACACCACACCGATGGGCACGCTACCGAGCAGCAGAAAACGCAATTTCACGGTGATCTTGTCTTTCACCGTGGTATGCGCGGCAGCACTGTCATGGCCAACGTTGTATTTTCACTTCTCCCCGCTGCCGAAGTTCGATCAAGCGCTCAGCGCCTATAGCGGACAATATGCCCTGGTGCTCGGTGGTCGCGACGGCTTTTCCAATGGCGGGTCCTTCCACCGGAGGAACTACATCCTCATCCCGTCTTTCTTTCACCACCCTACGTTCGTTCGAGTAGTGCAGCGGGGCGGCGCCCCCCCACAAATCACCGAAACCGATGCCACGTTCGAAGTGATCGCATTCCTCGCCTTTATCCTATTCCCGGCGTTTGGCTACATCCGCAAAAGGCAAGCCGGCGATTGATCGCCCAAGTCGCCACGCTCCGGACCACCCGGATGCCTGCTCTTCAAGACCGCATACCCCGGCTCGCTGACCCCGCGCCTGCCTTCCCGTTTGGTCAGATCGCTTGAGCATGGCGGGCGGGTGATAGGCCCAACATAGTGGTGCTTACGGCGGCTCGGCGACGAACGGGACGAGCGGCATGCCTGGTCTCTGCCGAGACGCCGCGCAGCGAAAGCCCAGAGTGGCATCGACGTTTCATGGGCGCGCACCACGTCGTTCCACCCCCAGACTCAAGGCTTGAACCGGCGAACCTCCTGCGGCCAGCCGCAGGCCTCGGCCAGCTTGCCGGCCCAATGTCTTGCGGCGAGCTCGTCAGCCGCGTCGATCACGGCAAATCCGCCCAGGAACTGGGGGTGGCGCACGTACGGCCCGTCGGTGAACCGCAGCGTGCCGCCGGTGGCATCCGCGCTGAACGCCTCCAGCGGGTCTTCCTCCAATCCCCCGGCGAACACATAGACGCCCGCCGCCTTCATATCGTCCACCACCGCCCGCGCCAGCGGACCGCGCGAGGCGAACCACGCGTCGCTGTGTTCCCCGACCCACGCCTGGTTGAAGTAGATGAGGTACTTGCTCATGTCATGCCCCGCGGCCACGCAGCCCCGATGGCTGCCACTCGTTTCATGACGAACGGACTCATCGCCATTCGACACACACCGCCAGGGCAAGCCCAGGTCGGTGCAGAATCCAACAATCATGCCTGTCGCCTGCCCCATGCCAGGCACAGAGGGGATACGCCACCAACTGCCATGCATTCCCGTCAGCCCTTCCCGCCGCTCAAACGCGGCCAGTGAGACTGGGCTTGGATTACGGGAGCGTGCACTCCAGCCAGGGTTTTGATTAACCTGGTGCGAGGGAGAGTCCAATGGCCTTTTGGTGGGTCAACCACAAGCAGACGCGAGACCACGAGGTTCGTGGCGGGTATCTGTGGTCGCCCTATCGAAACACCAACGGCGCGTTCAACCAGACCTACGAGAACATGAAGCTCGTCCGGCCCGGCGACATCATCTTCTCGTAAATTTAATTAGCCCCGTCCCCATTAATCGGAACTGCCGTTATCTCCCGGGCATTTCACGATGCCCCTGAGGATGCCTAAAGGTCTTTGGCATCGCGCCGACACCTGTAGCAGTAGCGCCATCTCGGAATACAGCTCATGGCCAAGAGAACCCAAGCCGCCCCCACACCCGAAAGTCACACTACGATCGAAGCATCGTGGGGATTGGCGCGCCTCAGCATCAGTTCGCCCCGTGCGATGGTCGCGGTTGGCTTCTTCGCTCTGGTGGCAGTTTGCGTCACCTATGTGGCGGTCAAAAATCATCTCCGTGATCCGGTCCCGACTACAACTGCACCGACAATCACGACGCCGGCTTCGCCGGCCTCAGTCCGGGAGGCCAGCCCTGCGCCGGCCTCCACCGCGCCGGCTGCGAATGTCAAGTCAACGACGTCCACGGACGTAGAGCAAGTGACCAGCCGGCCGTACAGCATCAATGAATTCTCGCGAACAGTCGGTTCGAAGGTAAACGTTCGGCAGATTCGCCAGAAGTCAACCGGTGATCACAGCCGCAACAGCGTGGTGCTCTGATGAGCCCCCTTGCGTCGCGGGCGCAGTTTGCGCTCTTTGCTTTGCTGATGTTGGCTGGAGCAACCTGTCTAGCGGAACCCGCTGTTCATATTCAATCCAGCGGCGCATGTACCTACAACACTATTGTCATGCCGGGTGAAATGTCACCCAGTACGAACGGCAAGGTCGAAGAGCCTAGAGCGAAGGAGCCCCGTATCCTGATGGCTCCACAGCAGCCGTGCGAGGTCGGTAATCACGGTCATATGGCACTCAATGACCTCGAAGCCGCGCAGCTTCGTATCATAGAATGGGAGCACCGACTGCAGGTGTCTGTTAGCAAACTGGCCTTCGAATATCGCCTCGGAGAGCACACAGTATCGCTCTGGGCCGATATTAGTAATGATTCAGCGTATGATGCGCACGAGCTGCGGTCGGAAAGCTTCAGAGCATTCCAAGCGCACCCGAAGACGCCTCTAAAAATGAAGCCGCAGATCTATCGAAAGCCGACTGATCCAGATGTCATTTTTGGCAACAGAGATGGAGCTCCTTTGCCTGGATCAGCGCACGTCATTTTACTTCTGGCAGGCGCAAAGGAATTAATACAATGGTCGGATGGCGTCCCCGACGACTATTGTCTATACGACGTCAGCACTCGAGCGCAAGACCAAATCTCGACGGATACACTAGCGCAGGGGCCGGCCTTCCTGGGGGTGAAGCCATGGTGTATAGCTATAAAAGTGTCCCCGTCGCTTACCTAGTCACAATGAAAGATATGTTCGGACAAACCCGATCCTTGCAGATCCCAGCCTTTCTTCGATTTGCCCCACGAGCGACCAAGAAGATCTTTTATCCCTCCAGCAATAGCTATGGCGACTTTCGGTGCTTGCCGCTCCAATAGTCTCTCGGAAAATCGAAAGCGGTGTGCTGCTCGGGTATAGTCAGCGACTACATCCAAGGCTCCCGCCCCCGCGAACCTCTATTTTCTTTATCCGAAGAAAATCGTCGCTAGACCAAACCAGGCGTACGCATGTTTTTCAGCCGAATCTCATCTAAAAATTCTCGCGCCACTTCGACCCCTTTCTTAATACTTGAAGCTAGTCGCCCAGAGTCAGTTACATCGCTCGGGTGAAGACTTGGTCGGATTTCACCCAGCATCTCTGCAGCATGTTCGCTCTGATCAAGCAGCACTAATGCTGCGGCGTAAACGAGAACCGCATGGGGATTCATCAGGCAGTCGGACTTTTCTAGATATTTGGCAAACTCTGCCAAACTCATAGAGGCATTCGTCCCGAAAGCATTTAGGGCCTCCGGAGAGGCCATGACTAGATCGACGATCAACTCCTCTGACATTTCCCCGTCTTCGATAAATGGACGATCAAGAAAGCGATTGCTGTATAGAAGGTTTGGACCAGCGAAATCAAACAGAGGAAATCTAAAGTCCCAAAGATAGACACCCTTTGGCACATACTCTAAAACAACACCTTCTAGTACGTGCTCAAAATCCGGGCGGAAGTAGTAGACCCCCGAGTTGCGCAGCCCAGCCACTCGCTGACACATTAATCGGGATATCAAGCGTTTATTCATTCAATTATCTACCGTTCGGACGAATAACCGAAAATGGGGTCAAAGGAGGCAAGTTTGCCCCATAGGCCTTCGCCTGACCATAGCTTAAGTATGCCCACCCGGTCTTCAAGTCATAGACATTGAGGGGCTTACCCACCGGCCCAAAAACGACATCGGCCCTTGATGATCCTTCCGTGCCATAAGGAACCTGAACGCCATTCTTGTAACTTACTTCGGTCGCAAACTTCGACCTAGGACACGTGGAGTCTACTAGGCGCCTGAACTCGCTGTGTATGAGTGTGCCGCGAATCCAAGGAAGATTGCATCGCCAGCCACATGTTGCATCCACATGAGCCGCAGCCATGTTGGCCAAACTCTGGAGCCGCTCGTCGGCAGCCCTGACTTCAGCGCCGACTTCGGCGGGTTCGACCGTATAGTCCTGCTTCGCGAGACCGAGTGGGTCAATGGAACTCAGAGGATTACCCGCAATATAGGCGTATGTACTTACGCCACCATCAAGCCCAATAGGGTCGCTCTGAATATACCTCCCGGTACCCGGGTCGTAATATCGACGTCCGTTGTAGTGCAGCCCAGTCTCCACGTCGTAGTACTGCCCCGGGAAACGCAGGTAGTAGCCCGACGCCCCTGTCATGGCCTGGTCGCCGAAGGCGTTGTTCTGCCACGGCCACTGGTCGGTCACGGCACCGGCCGTCGTGGTGGCCACGCGCACCGTGCCCAGGCCATCGGCATAGAGGTAGCTCATCGCCGGCGCCTGCCGTCCCGCGTCCATCGCGGAGGCGACCGGGATACCGTTCAGATAGACGTACTCCCGGTAGTCGGCGGCGAAGTACTCGCCGTACAGGTTGCCGGTACCAAGCGGGTCGTACACCGTCGCCGCCTGACCGGCACTGGGCACCGTGATGGTGCGCCACACCCGGATGCCCTGACCGTTGTACTGGTAGTTGGCGATGGCGTTGCCGCCGCTCTGCACCTGCGTGAGCAGGTTGCGGTCGTCGTAGACCAGCTGCACCTGGGTGCCGTTCGGTGTGAGCATCGCCGTGGTATTGCCGTCGGCATCCACGCTTCGTGAGGCACTCCCTACCAAGGTGAGCTGGTGGGTGCCGCTTTGGTAGCCGTAGTTCAGCGTGGACTGGCCCGCCAGCGTCTTGCTGAGACGGTCACCGGTGAGGTTGTAGCTGAAGGCCTGCTCGGCGGCGCCACTGGCGTCGGTGAGCTGGGTCAGCCGATCCAGCGCATCGGACTGGTAGCTCTCGTTCGCCGGGCTGGCGCCCGCCGTATTGCCTTCGGCCGAGATCCGGCTCTTGGCATCCCGCAGGAAGTGCAGGTTGAGCGCCGAGCCGGTGATGTCCGTGAGGGCGTAGTTCGGGTCGTAGGTGCGCAGCACATCCTGACCGCCCTGGGCCCACGAGTAGCCACTCATCGGCCCGAACGGCAGGTAGGAGACGGCCGTGATCACCGGCGTGACGGTGCTGTTGGTGTAGCTGCCGTACGGCCCCGCGTTCTGCAGATAGCCCACCGTCGCCACGCGGCCATCGCTGTCGTAGCTGTAGGACAGTGCAAAGCCCGAGGGGTACTGCTGGGTCTGCAGGCGCCGCCCCGGCGTGTAGGTGAAGCTCTGCAGGTAGCTGACGCTGTTGATCGTCTGGCGTACCTGGCTGATGTCGCCCTGCGCGGTGTAGCACCAGGCCGTGCTGCCGGAGGCATCGGTCATCGTGGTGAGGTGCCCGACGTTGTCGTTGGCTGGGCAACTGGCGATCGGCGCGGCCTGGTCGTAGGTATAGGTCACATCGAGCGCCGGATGGGCCGGATAGATCTTCCCCGTGAGACGATTCAGTGCGTCGTAGGTGTACTGGGTGACCACGCCCCGGGCATCGGTGTGCTGGGTCAGGTTGCCCGCCGCATCGAACACATCGCCGGCCGAGCCGCCCGAGAGGCCGGTGTCCGGGCTCTGCAGGTGGGTCAGGTCGCCCAGGCCGTCGTAGGTGTAGTTGGTGACCAGGCTGTTCGGGTCGCTGACGCCGGTGACCCGATCCAGTGCGTCATAGGCCACCGTGGTGGTGCTGTTCTTGGTGGATGCGTCGGTGCCGTTGTAGTCGCGGATGGTGCCGACCAGACGGTTCAGTGCGTCGTAGCTGCGCTGGGTCTGTACCCCCAGGGCATCGCTGCTGTGCTTGAGGTTGCCGTTGGCGTCGTAGTCGCCGGCCACGCTGGCGTTGAACACGGTGTGGCTAAGGCCATCGACGATGGTGGTCAGCTGGCCCAGCGTGTTGAAGGTCTTGGACTGCGAGTAACGCGCCGTGCCGGTGCTGTCGAAGATCTGTTCCTGGGTCTTGTTGCCCGCCGCGTCCAGCGTGTAATGGACATAGTTGCCCTGAGCATCGGTGATGTCCGTCAGGCGATGAGCCGCGTCGTAGCCGAAGGTAGTAACCACGCCGTCCGGGTCGGTGACGCTGTTAACCGCACCGTACGCCGTGTAGCCGAACGTGGTGGTCGCCCCGGCCACGCTGCGCGAGGTGAGCCAGCCGCGCGGCGAATAGGTGAAGTCGGTGTTGACGCCGTTGGCGTCGGTGACGCGCGTGACCCGACCATCGGCGTCGTAGGAGACGTAGGTCGTCACATGGCCGAGCGGGTCGGTGACCTGGTACAGATCGCCCGGCTGATGGCAGGCGCCGCCGCGCGTCGTGCAGCCGGTGGTCGCGCTGTCCATGTAGTAGCTGTAACTGGTGGCCTGGGTCAGATCCGTGCGTGGACCGGTTGCCGTCAGCAGCAGGCCCACGATCGGGCACTGCGTGCCATCGACCGCGGTGCAATAGGTGTAGGTCCAGCGGCGCACGCCAGCGGGAACCGCCCCCGTGGCGGCACAGGTGTAACCGGTGGCAGCGCTGTTACTGGGATCGATGTCGCAGCGAGCCAGAACCTGGCCGATCGTGTTGTAGACCCGGGCGGTCTTGGCCACGGTGTTGCCAGCGGCATCAAGTACGGTCCGGGTCAGCGGGACGCGCAGCGTCGTGTCCCACGTGGTGTCGGTCGTCCGCTGATCCGCACTCCCCGAGCCATCGACCTGCTGATCCAGCAAGCCGTTGGCGTCATGGACCATCGTCGTGACGTTGCCGTTGAAGTCCGTGGTCGAGGCCACATAGCCGTTGCCGTCAAAGGTGGCGGCCGCATTGGGCTGCCCGCAATCGACCCCGCACGGGGCACTGACCGAACTGGCATGCACCGAGCCATTGGGGGTGACAAAGCTCAGCGTCGTCTGCGAGCCGGTGGGATACGTGACCGAGGTCGTGCCATCGCTGTTGTAGACGACCTGGGAGAGATCGACGCCGCCCGGCAGGGTCGACATCGTCGCTTGCCCCTGGGCGTTGTAACCGATGCTGGTGAAACGAGCGCCGGACTCATCGATGTCGCCGGTCAGCGCGTTCGGGAGGTTGTTGCCGCCGGTCAGCGTGCTTTCGTTGTAGACGTACTGCCGCGTCTTGGTGTCGGGGTACGTCACCGTCACGAGCATGCCGTTCGCGTCGTAGGTATAACCGAGCACGCCGCCGTCGGGCTGCGTCACCGTGGCCACGTTGCCTTGGGCGTTGTAGGTGAAGTTGAGCGAGCGCCCCCGCGGATCGGTGACGGTCAGCAGCAATCCGGCGGATGGCGCGATGCTCGTCGGCGTGAAGGCCGTGCTGTAGGTCAGCGTGGTGACTTGCCCATTGGTATCGGTGATCGACGCCAGCGTGCCATCCGCGCTGTAGGCTTCCTGGTTCCGGGTGCTGGCATCGAAGTACAGCCAGCCTGTGATCGCGCCCGTCCCATCCGTCTGCGTGGTCAAGCGGTCAGCAACATCCGGGTCCGTGACCCATTGGCCAGATTGCAGGGTAAAGGTGACCTCGTGCGCGTCTTGCCTATATGCAATGACGGTCGAGGGTGTAACACCTCGAAGCTCCAGGCGCCTGTCAAACGTATGCCGCCATTGAGGTCCCATGTGGGCTGGCATCGTAGATGCATGACTGTTGTAGTAACGATGAAGGCTTAAGCCGCCATTGCTGACATCCAAATCATCGCGATACTCGTTACCCGTACCTAAATTGATGGGGTCGCCAACACAGTTACATGTCTTACCGTTGTTCTTTCCGGGATCATAGGGGTAAGCCGTGGCATAAAAGCTATTGCCACCACCACAGGTTCCCCCATAAATCTGCTGCGCCGCATCCAACGTATTGGGATAGTAAGTCAGCGTGTAGGTACACCCAGGGAATGCACCTGGGTACTTCTGCTGCACGTAGGCCATGTTCGCCTGTGCAGTACCTGGAATATCGTTGGTATATGGACCGTTATACCAAGACCAATAGCCATCATATCTATAGGGAGCGCCGTAGTAGGTCGTGCTCGATGCAATAGACGTAGCACTTGTAGCGATCGCAACCCACCCCGAGGGTGAAACGATTTTTGCCGAAGTAGCGGCACCAAGCGAACTTGACGCTCTAGCCGGCCCCACCGGTGGACCACCATTTCCCCTGAGCTCGACAGCTGCTGCTGTCGACGAAATACCACATGCACCGATGCACACCATCAGCATGACGCGCCGAATCAAGTCCATTTGAATCCCCAGGTCAGTTGAACCGCTGTACCGCAGTTACCGCCTACCTATCCATAATGCGCCAGGGCCCGGTTAGCCTCCGCCCCTGAGCCATGCCTGTCTACACCGCACGGTATCCAACCGCAAGGCGCAAACAATTGCGCAGGCCAGACTGCGAATTCGAATGGCTCGTCGACTGTGAAGTGGTTCGCAGCTCCGCATGCCGCAGAAGCCCTGGTGGCGGTGCGCCCCGCCGGATGAGGCGATCGCCCAGATGGGGGCTGCATGATCGCAACTATTCGGGCGACCAGCACCGGCATGCGTGTTCACGCGGTCCAGCAGGAGTGACCAGCGTCAAGCGGCCCGGTGTCCAGTTCACTCCCGTACCCGCCCCCCACTTCCACAGAGAGGCCGCCTCCGCACCGCGCTATTTCAGCGGCAGGAACAACTCCACCACCACTTCAGGCGTCGACGTATCAGGCGCGAGGGAGAGCCTCCGCTGGCAATAGATCGGGAAGTCGCGTACCTCCTCGCCGCTGTCCGGGAGCCAGTCGCGGTAGAGGTAGCGCGCGGCGGGCTCGAGATCGTTGGTGTTGCCGGGATAGCGCAGCACCGCGCAGCGTCCGCCGGGGATCATGCCAGGCCGCATCCCCTGCTCATTGGTATCCACCGGCTGATCGGTTCCCACGCATAGATCCATGCTGTAGTCGGCGGGATTGGCAGGGCACCGCTCGGATCGAAACACCATCACGCTGGGTCGTCCGGTTTCGGGCGACAAGCCATGGGCCTTGCACCATGCCGTGAATCGCTCGATGGTCGTACCGAGCGTTGCCCGGTCACCTCGATGCTCGATCAGCGCCACCGGCATGGGGGGCACATCGCGGATCGTCACGTCGTCGTGGGTAAAGAGAATCTGCATGAGCTGGTTCCTCGCGTTGTCCAGAGGCCCGAAGGCGGCTATCCACGGCGCCCAGTCGGGCGACTTCCGGAACGACGAAGGCGATTGCCCAAACCGCTGGCGAAAAGCACGGGCGAAGGCATCGGGGGCAACGTAGCCGGCATCCATCGCAATGTCGGTGACACTCTCCGTGTCGTTCCAGGCCAGCCGACGCGACGCACGCTTCATGCGGGCCAGCTGGACATAGCGATGCAGGGACAGCCCGAAGGTCGCCACGAACTGTCGATGGAAATGGAACTTCGAGAAGGCGGCGACGCGGCTGACCGCGTCCAGATCCAGCTCATCGTCGAGGTGCCCATCGATGTAGTCGAGCACGCGCTGCATGCGCGCGTGGTAGTTGCGAACCGTTGCCTTCATCGTCCGTTTCTCCGTGGAGCCGTCATGGTGCAGGCGGAGGTGAACCGGCGCTCGACCGATCTTGCGGGTTGTGCAGGCTCACGAATCGGTTGGCCCTGGCCGGGCGTCCACACATCCACTTCCACTCGATGTATACCCACTGGAGGAAAGCGACTTGTCCGTGACACTCAGAGTCATCGGCTGGCCAAGCGCCATCGATAGCTACTGGAAACAGAGATCGATCGGGAAAACACGCTCCCTAAGCTGGCGCGCCGCGCTTCGCAGCGGGAGAGCTCATCGAGCTGATCACCGAAGAACCAAAGCCGCATCCGCTCCTTCCGCCACCCAGGAAGGGACCCATCGCTTCTGCAAGAAATTTTCAGTCACGATAGTATCGCCGCCGCAACACCCGGATCAGGTGGGCAGCGCGGTTCGCCGTGACGCACCCCGGGGGCCCTCTTTGAAAAGCGCCTTTCGGGGCGCTTTTCGTTTTTGGGGTTTGATGCAGGCAAACAGCGCCCTAGTTCGCATGAAGCGGATTTATGCGGTCGCACCGAGCACCATCGGCGCTGGCGCCCTATCCAACCCGAATCGTAGCCAGGCTGCTGACGACGCGCGCCAGCGAGCGCGATGGGCTCGCTGGCGCGCACGGCTGAGCCGCTAGTGGTAGGTGGGTAGCTGACGCACGATGTGAGGCGCGCCATCCATGGACATACATGCAGGCGGGGTGAGATAGGTGGCCCCCTCCTCGCGTACGCCGGGTTTGCTGTTGTGCGGCGGCTGCAGTCGCTGCGCGTCGTAGATCGCGTCGACGATGTCACGCAGCTTTTGGGCATCGCGGCAGATGGCATCGCCCATGATCGACAGCGTGACGTCTTTCAACTTCGCCTCGTCGCTGGAGGCGACTACGTTGCCGTGGGCGCGGAGGCTGTCGAGCAGCAGGTGGATCTCGTCGATCTGGGCCAGGCCGACCCCGAAACTCCAACCGTTGCCGGCATCCTCCATCGCCGGCTCGGTGGCCTCCGGTGCCGCCGCTTGCGCCCCGGCGCTTGGGTCAGCCTCACCTGCCGCGGCGCGCTGATGACGCTCGGCCGGCGGGCAGTGCCTACCCAATACCTGCCCGATTTGCTCTTCCAGCATCGCCAGGCAGGTGGCCATCTCGCTTGCGCGAATCTCCGCGGTCCAGGTCTGCTCCTCGTCGGTGCTGCATGGTCGCGCCAGGCTGGCCAGGAACCCCACGTAATCGCGTAGCTGCTTCAGCCGCAGCAGCGCGTCCTCCGGCAGGAAATAGCCGGTGACATTCCGATCTTCCGAATCGATGGTCGACATACTCGCCTCCTCGTTCCATGAAGTACCCGCGCGCCAGGATGGCGACGGGAAGTCGGGAGGTTCGAAACCGCGTACAGACGGCGGGCGTATTCCCCTTGCGGGTGTTGTATTAGCCGCCCTCCCGACGCAGGCATCACGTCGGACTGTGCCCGCATCCACACGGGCACAAAAAACCCACCGGTTTGACGGAGGTGGGTACCGCTGTACGAGGAGTTTCGACGCTCCTTGGGACCGAGTCTGCTACTGGGGTGGAGGGGAGTCAAGGCGAGTGCGCGTTGCGACCATTCCTTCGGACGCGACGCATGAAGAGGTGCACCTCGCCCTGTTCGCAGTTCCTGCATTGGCCGCAGCAAACCGCTGCCCGTGGACAACGCGAAGCAGTCACAAATAACTGGTGTCGCACCTGCGATTCGCGTAGCGACGCTGGGAACAGGAAGTTGGCCCGACGCCCTGATTTAGCCGTCCATACAACGCCCCCACACCAAAGTGCTAGCCTGCGCCAGCTCGCACCGACTCATGCTCGAAAGGATCTCGCATGCTTGTCCGCCTCTGCCTTGGTGTTCTTGCCGCCCTGCCCGCGGTTGCGCTTGCCAGCTCCGGACAGGCCATCCAGGTGCAACAACCGTCCCCTGGCCACTACGAGCTCACCGCGACATTCGATGGCACCACCGATGTGGAAGCGGCCCAACGGCTGCTGGCACCAGAGGCCGCGACACGCTGCGGCAAGCAGCCTTACTCGCTGGGTCATTACACGTTTTCGTCTTCTGCGCCGGTAGCCTCGGGGACTAGTGGAGCAAGGCCGCAGATCACCATCGTCCAGCAGGTGATCTGCGGCACGTCTGGATCGGCGGAACCGATGCCTCCGCAACAGAACGCCACGTGGCGCCCCACCCCGGCCGACCAGGAGACCATCCGACAGCTCACGCTCGCTTACCTGGAAGCCAAGGATCGGGGCGACTTCAAGCATGCGCTGGCGATGGTTGCCGAACCGACGCGAGGCATGATGGCCCGCTCGCAATGGCAGGATGCGCGACGCACATTCAACGCAGCGGCGGGGCCCGTCAGCAGCCGCGAGGTGATCGCCATCAACTGGTACGACCACCCATCTGGGGCTCCACCAGGTTGGTACGCAACGGCCGACTACACCGCCACCTACGCGAGCGCTGCGTTCTATTGCGGCTACCTGGCCTGGATGCGCCAACCGGACGGCAGCTTCACGATGATCCGCGAGGACGAAGGCGAACTCTCCCCGTCCCAGGCGGCCACCATGTCGCCGGACCGCATGGCCAGCGTCAGAGCCCAGCTGGGTTGCAAGCGCTAGCCCTTGTCACGATCAGCTATGGGCGGCAAGGCCGAGAGGCGGAGTCGACTCGCGTCGATCCAACGGGTGCTTGATCGTCATGCAGAGGAACCCGAAGCCATCCGGAGTGCACCATGGTGACCCGCAAGACAGGAACACCTCAGCGACCCGCAACGGCAAAGGTGCCCAAGCCCGCCGCGAAGCGCGCCACCGTCGGCATCGCCCTGCCCCAAACCATGCACGGCAAGGCCAGCCAGGCCAAGGCTGCCGTCGGCGACAAGCCGGTGTTCGCCTACATCGCCGGCCTGCCGCAACCGCAGCGCGCCATCGCCGAACACATCGACCGCCTGGCCGCCGACACCCTGCCCGGCCTGCAGCGCAGCGTGAAATGGGGCATGGCGTACTACGGCGTCGGCGATGGCTGGTGCTTCAGCTGCGGCGCGTTTGCCAGCCACGTGAAACTGATGTTCATCAACGGCACGACGCTGGACCCGGTGCCGCCGGTGACGCCTGTCGCCATGGGCAAGGCAACGCGGGGCGTCGAGCTGGCCTCGTTGGACGACATCGACGACGACCAGGTCGTGTCGTGGATGCGGCAGATCACCGCGAAGCCGGGCGTGGGGAAGCGGCCGGTAAAGAAGTGAGGACGCTGCGGGCCCCTCCTTGATCTTTCCATTGCGCCTGACGGGCGCCGGTCCGCCTTGCGCGGGTTGAAAGCCTCGACGTCGAAAGGGGGACGGGCGCAACCCTCTTTTCGAGAATGTGCACCCTGAGTCGACTTTTCACATGGCACACCACAAGAACTTGCACTCCGACCCGATCTTGCCCGCCGATGGGCTGCCGTGACTTCCAGCTCTTGAATCTCCCCCGGCAACGTGCACAGATCGTGCGTTTCAGCCTGCTGTCCCGGAGCCACCCATGCGTCTGCGCCATCGCCTCGCCCTGCTCGCCCTCGGCATCACCACGGCGCTGGCCGCGCAGGCCTCGGTCGATCCGTCGCTGTACCAGGACCTGCACTGGCGCCTGATCGGCCCCTTCCGCGGCGGGCGCGTGCTGACCGTGGCGGGTGTGCCGGGCGACAACCGGCACTTCTATTTCGGCGCGGTGGACGGCGGCGTCTGGGCCACTCAGGACGCCGGTCGCACCTGGCAGCCGATCTTCGACGACGAGAAGGTCGGTTCGATCGGCGCGCTGGCGGTGGCGCCGTCCGACCCGAAGACGCTCTACGTGGGCACCGGCGAAGCCGACATGCGCTCGGACATCGCGCACGGCAACGGCATGTACAAGAGCACCGACGGCGGCAGGCACTGGTCGCACATCGGGCTGGACGACAGCCGGCAGATCGCCAGCGTGCTGGTCGACCCGCGCGATCCGGACGTGGTGTTCGTCGCCTCGCTCGGCCATGCCTACGGCCCGAATGCCGAACGCGGCGTGTTCCGCTCGCGCGACGGCGGCAAGAGCTGGCACAAGGTGCTGTTCAAGAACGACGACACCGGTGCGATCGACCTGGCCTTCAAGCCCGGCGATCCGGACACGATCTACGCCGCGCTGTGGCAGACCCGCCGCCCGCCGTGGAGCGTCTACCCGCCCTCAAACGGCCCGGGCAGCGGGCTGTACGTGTCGCACGACGGCGGCGAGCACTGGACCCAGCTGCAGGGCCACGGCTTCGCGGCCCATCCCGGCCGCATCGGCATCGCGGTGGCGCCGAGCGAACCGGACCGGGTGTACGCCCTGGTCGATGCGCCGGCCGGCGAAGGCGGCCTGTACCGCTCCGACGACGGCGGCGCGCACTGGAAGCACCTGACGTCCGACCAACGCATCTGGCAACGCGGCTGGTATTTCTGCCGCCTCACGGTGGACCCGAAGAACGCCGACCGCGTCTACGTGATGAACACCATCGTGCTGCGCTCCGACGACGGCGGCAAAACGTTCATCGCGCTCAAGGGCGACCCCACCGGCGACGACTTCCACCAGATGTGGATCGACCCGACCGACGCCGACCGGCAGATCCTGGGCGTCGACCAGGGCGCACTGGTCACGCTCAACGGCGGCAAGACCTGGAGCAGTTGGTACAACCAGCCCACCGCGCAGATCTACCACGTGGCCACCGACAACCGCTTCCCGTACTGGGTCTACGGCGCGCAGCAGGATTCCGGCGCGGTGGCGCTGCCCAGCCGCACCGGCAGCGGCGACGGCATCACCATGGAGCAGTTCCACGAGGTCACCCCCGGCGGCGAGAGCGACATGATCGCGCCGGATCCGGACGATCCGGACATCGTCTACGGCGGCCGGGTGGACAAGCTGGACACCCGCACCGAACAGACCCGCAGCGTCGATCCCACCCTCGCCTACCCCGCCGCGCACTACCGTGCCGCGTGGACGCTGCCACTGGCGTTCTCCAAGCGCGACCACAAGGTGCTGTACTTCGCCAACCAGCGCCTGTTCCGCACCGATGACGGCGGCGAGCACTGGGCGCCGATCAGCCCCGACCTGACCCGCGTGGACGCCGGCGTGCCGGCCAACCTCGACGCCCCCACCGCAGCCGACGACAGCCACCTCGACAAGCGCCGCGGCGTGATCTACACCATCGCGCCCTCGCCGCTCGACGCCAAGGCACTGTGGGTGGGCACCGACGATGGCCTCGTCTGGCGCAGCAACGACGAGGGCGCGCACTGGCAGCAGGTCACGCCGCAGGCGCTCACGCCGTGGTCGAAGGCGGCCGGCATCGAGCCCTCGCACTTCGACCCGAACACCGCCTACATGGCGATCGACCGTCATCGGCTGGACGACGACACGCCCTACCTCTACCGCACCACCGACGGCGGCAAGGCCTGGACGCGCATCGACGCCGGCATCCCGCGCGACAGCTTCGTCAACGTGGTGCGCGAGGATCCCAGGCACCGGGGCCTGCTCTACGCCGGCACCGAACGGGGCATGGTCGTCTCGTTCGACGACGGCGCGCACTGGCAAGCGCTGCAACAGAACCTGCCGATGACCTCGGTGCGCGACATCGACGTGCACGGGGACGACCTGGTGATCGCCACCCACGGCCGCGGCTTCTGGATCATGGACAACGTCAGCGCGCTGCGGCAGATGGCCGGCCTGCACGCGGACACGGCGACCCTGTTCAGGCCGGCCGACGCCATCCGCGTCCGCCGCGCCAGCTTCACCGGCACGCCGTTCCCGAAGGACGAGCCCATGGCGGCCAATCCGCCGGACGGCGCCATGATCGACTACGCGCTGCCGACGACGGTGAAGGGCGCGGTGACGCTCACCGTGTTCGATGCCCAGGGCAAGCCGGTGCGCAGTTTCAGCAGTGCCGAGCCGGTGACCACGCCCGATCCGGCCAAGCTCGCCGTGGCCCCGGAGTGGGTGCCGGCACCGATGCGCCTGTCCACCGCACCGGGCATGCATCGCTTCGTGTGGGATCTGCACTATCCGTCGCAGCTGCCCGCCGAGACCGACAGCCCGCAGGAGAAAAGTGGTGTCTGGGCACCGCCCGGCCAATACACCGTCGAGCTGCAGGTGAACGGTCACCGCTACCGCCAACCGCTGCAGGTCAAGCCGGACCCGCGCGTGAAAGTGTCGCCGGACGCACTGCAGCGCGAGTTCGCCCTGGCGCGCAAGGTGGAAGCAGCCTCGGCGCGCGCCGCCCGCGCCAGCACCGAAGCGGGCAAGCTGCTCAAGGCACTGGACGCCCTGCCGCCGACCACACTGCATGCCCAGGTCGAAGCCCTGATGGCCAAGGCGCAGGACCTGTCCGGCGTGGTCGTGCATCCCGATCCGCGCAACTCCATGGGCACCCCGCCGCGCCGCACCGACAGCCTGCGCGCCCTGTCGATGAACCTGGCCAAGCTCGAAAAGGCGGTCGACGGCGCCGACGCCGACCCCAGCCAGGATGCGAAGGCGTCGTATGCCGAACTGTCGACGACGCTGGATGCCACGATCGAGGCATGGCAGCGACTGAAGCGCAGCGATCTGGCCGACATCAATGCCCGACTGAAGGCAGCCGGGGCCAAACCGATAGCGCTGTAGTAAAAGCAAAACAGGGGTCGGAGTGCACTTTCCCGGAAAGCCGACTCTGGCCCCTGTCTTGCTGCTAGTGACAGCCGGATTTAATTAGCCACGCCCCCTTTATTCTTTCGTCCCCTTTATTCTTTTGGGGGGAACGCGGCCAATTAAAATGCGTCGGGACCTAACGGAGTCAGGTTCACTTCCACTCAATCGATAAGTGAACCTGACCCCGTTTTGGGCCGTCTTGGTTGGGGCCAAGATCTGCCACTTTGCCTGTATCCGACCGGCCCATCGGCCACCGCGCCCAGCTAACCCGCGGTAAGTGAACCCGGCCCCGTTAGCTGGCGAATTACTTGCCGCACTTTGACTCCCACGCAGAGAGGCAGTCCCGAATAGTTGCGGAATTGATCCGTATCGCACCACCGGAAAGCCTTGGGCATCTCCCAAGCAACCGCCTGACATCCCGGTCCTCTTGTAGAAAACGCATAAGTTCACGCCCCTTCGCAGCAGAGGGAACACGAATGGCGAACGTGGAGTGGAGGGGCAATTTTTCACCAGCGCGGTCGAGCTCAACCCTGAGCTCACCCGACACGACTTCGGGAAGAAGAAGCTTCGGCTCACCAAAAAACCATTCTGGATAGCCTTCATGGTAGCTGAGCACACCCTTCCTCCCGGTTTTAAAACACGCCCTCCCTTCCAGAGCAATGCGGACATCATGCGGGAGCTTACTTTCCAGTGAAGCCAATTTTTTTTCTTCGCGGCAATTGAGCAGCCATATGGGAAAACCGGGACCACGTTGAATATCTCGACCAACCACACCCTCTACTCGCCTACCCCCAGGAAACCTAAGCTTTGCAAGGGCTCGAAATGCCTCGTCGTGCCCGGTTGCAACCCCTTGCCGGACGTCAAACAGACTTTGCAAGCTTACTGACTTAAAGGGCTTTACACGCCGCTGACGCCCTGTATTGGGCCGCCATACCAGGATGCCTACATGAGCTGCGATACCTTCAAATGCGTCCCCAACGTTCCGCCAGGACCACGCGCCTCCCAGCGAGTCAAGCTGCGCTCGAAACGCACTTGCTCGGGAGAAGTACCAGTTCGACGGCAAGATCGACACAAGTAGCTCAGGCTGATAGTCGCGAATTGCCTTGATCACAAATGCATGACTAAGATTGAACCGCCCGCGCATGCCCAAAGTATTAGAAAGTCGATCCCTCTGATCTACCCCTAATCTCCCGTAGCCTAGGAAAGGCGGGTTCATCAAGACAATGTGGGGAGCACTCGAGAGATCAACGGCGGGTAACGTCAGATAGTCGCACGCTTGAATTTCAAGCATTCCACTGCCGGTCAATCCATCCAACGCCTTTTCACAAGTAGCGACGGCCTTTGCATCTATGTCAAATCCTACAAGCCGTACGCCCAGTAAGCCGTTAGATTGCGCAGCAAGGCGAATAGCTGCAGCTGCCAACAGAGTCCCCCCACCGCACGCGGGATCAACAATCGTACCCCTAAAATCATCTGGAATGAGATCTGCGACTCGCTCACTCAACCAGTCCGGCGTGTAATGGGGATGCGTCACGTCGTAGCTAAACTTCTGGTTCACGCTTTGGTCTTAATGAGATGAGAAGTGACGTCCAATGGACTTTACCGAGCACCGAGGTAGGCTCTTGGCGTTCGAGCTCAAGTTGCTCTGCCACAAAGCTCGAAAGCTCTCTTCGCCACGCTGCGGCATCGAAATCATCACCGTTCATGAGTTCGTCAACCCGATCGAGAAAAGGCACCACCACCGCCTCCGCGCCCTCAACCGGGGCGGGAACGCGCGATGAATGCCCGAAACTCTCACAGTGTTTTAGGGCACGAGTCAACGCGGGGCCGGCATGACAGCAATACAAATACACGCGGGTGCGTGTAGGCGCCGGGTCCATACCTACCCACATCCAAGGCTGATGTGATCCGTCGTTGTCGCACCACACTACTGTGCCGTCTGCGCCGCCATGCGCAACCACCACATAACGACCATCAGCACGCAACTCCTCAGCCGCACCTCTCGCCACTTCGGATCCATATCGAACACGCCTAGCAGTCCGTCGCAAGTTCTCGTGCGACGGGCGTATGTCACTCGCACCGGAAACAAGATAGGTAACCAAGATTCACTGCCCCGACTTGAATCGCGCTCCGCGGGCCTTCGAAAGCGGTCGCAGCGCATCGTGCGAGAACTCCGGGTCAGCCACGAGCTCAGCAAGCTGCTCTTTAACTGGGAGGTCGCCGCTCGTAGTTTTTATAACCACCCCTTTTTCAGCAGCGTCTCGGAGGTCCAGAATGATGCTAAGAAGAGTAGTGTCTCTCCGCTCTAACAACCTCGTCGCCTCTTCGTAAACTTTATCAATGCCATCCTCGCCTCGGACTACAAATCCGGCATTATGCTGATGTAGAAGCCCCTGAAATACAGACGCGCGGCGATCGGCCTCTGCCTCGTCCAACTTACCGGAAACAAGTACAAAGGGGACGTCCCAGTCCCGACGCCTAACCTCCTCAAGCACCTTGTCCCCATATATGGACAGCCGAGCAGACAATTGCCAATCCGCGACTATTAAGTCATACATTCCCGGCCACCAAACGGCCAAGAACTCATCAACTGAAGCGCACTCTTCAACATGGAAGCCTTGGCCTCGAAGTCGTCTAGATATCGACTGGCGACTGAGACGGTGGTCGTCAAGAACAATAGCTTTCGGTTGACGGCCGTCAAAATCATCAGAAACTGAGCCTTTCATTGCACCACCCCTCTCAGCACTACGTCCACTTGAGCGGCATAGCCCTTTAGGGAAGGTTTAATAAAAGTGACACTACCCTTATAACGCTCCGCAATAAATCGAACAATCGCAAGCCCCATCCCCGTGCCCTCGGCAAACTTTCCCTCAAGTGGTTCAAACATGACCTGAGCAACGGTGTCTGGAACGCCACAGCCATTGTCCAACACCGAAACTATGAGGTCCTTACCTCGGTCGTACACAGCGACCCTGATCTTTCCAGCGTCCGCTTGCTGGCTTTCGGCAATCGCCTTCACTGAGTTGGAAACCAAATTCAAGAGAACAGCATCAAGCTCAGCGGGAACGAGCGCAGCACGAATCTTCCCGACGTCGGACTTGATAGCTACTCTATCGACCGGCACGAGCCTTGAAACTCCCTTGATGGACTCCAGCAGGGCCGGACGATCCATCACAGAACGTACTCGACGTGACTTAACGGGAACGAGCCGGAAAAGGGCAACAAAATTCTTAATCCGCTTCCACGAGCCGCTGAGCAATTCCCTCAACTCGTGGTCCGGAGCACCCGTCAACTCGCCGATCTCCCTAACAGCCTCCGAAACCACGTCAAAGTCGGTGCGTAACTCATGAGCGAAGCTGGTGGCGGCAATGCCTGTTGAAGCGAGCTGTGCATACAACCGCAAAGTTGCTTCATTCTCCCCAAGAACTTCTTCGATGGCGTCTTTGGCCCGTTCGAACTTCTGCCGCAACTCGGGGTCTTGGCGAACGGCTGGTACCAGGCCTACTTGAGCAAGTGCTTTGCGTGCATCACGGTCGGTCGTTTCGCTACGCCTACCCGCGCTGGCGTCAACCCTGGCAGGTACCGATCCTTGCCCCCGTTTCAATCCAAGATCATGCGCACGACGAGCGGTACCGAGCTCACGCACCGCCCATCGTACATATTCCGCTAGCCGTGAGACAGCTTCTTGATCCGCGAAACCGGAACGCCCCGCCGTTATTGATAAGTGTTTAACCGACGCCGGGATATGGAGCTCACCGACCAACTGTGAGTTACCCGGAACCATAGTGGGCCCACCTGTCTTCGTACGTTGCTTCTCTAATCCGGCCCAGTCGTCACCGTGCAAACCATACGGCGGCACGTTTATACCATCTCTATATACGCGGACGCCTTGGTATTGCTCTAGCAAGTCATTAACATCATTAGATGCAAGGGCATTACTTAGTTTCTGCGCAATCTTGTTACGAAGATAGAAAGTCAGCTTGAGAGCCAACCCAACGAGCCTTGGCTCACAGTGCTGTGCCTTGAAGTTTCTGAAGGACACCCAAGAGTAATCAACCCCATTGACGCGACACCCTGTAATCTCAGGGACGCCATCTCGGTTCACTACCATTTCGAGCGAACCTTCAGCAAAGCTAGAAATCGCGTCAAACGGGTCTGAAAGCGGATATTCAACCCCATCTACTTTTAACGAAACATCGAAGACCTGCCCGGGTACGGAAGTAAGAAACTGGGTATACGTCGAAAGTAAATCTGTATGCTTTTCCGTCCACTTGCCTCGAAGTCCGCTGATCGTGACCTTAGTACCACGCTGAATGTTCGAAGGCTTAAGGTGGATCTTGTAATCTTCGACGCTTGTTGAACGGAAGAACGCATCCCAATTTATATCCGCAAGAAATGGACTCTTTCTTGCGGATGTGGACTCAATAGATAAGCAGCTCCCTAAAGCGTATGAAGCAAGTCGCCCAAGCCCTTTTTCTCCGATCATCGGCCTAGACAGCTCGCTCTTAGGCTTTTCTCGCTTGTAGGATGCACCAATTACCAGCCAGCGATCCCTAAAGTCCTCTCGGGACATGCCGGAACCATTATCCTTCACGACTATCGTGGGCGTCGACGCTCTTTGTCGAACCTCGACCGCGACTCTTTTGGCGTCGGCATCCCATGAATTTTTGATGAGCTCTAACACAGCAAGCGCAGGATCCTGCAACTGCTCGATACCCAGGGGTGCCAAGAGCCGTGGAGAAACCTTGAAACCGAAGCCAGGGCCATTTTTAGACATAGGCATATGAAATCCCTTCGGCTTCTTCAGCAGGCAGATCGGAAGGGCACCGGAGCGCTTCCTCCCAAGATGAGGACGGCTAAGTGAACTATGCCATAGACACTGGAACAAACAGCCCCACTCTCGAACATCTCCTAATGGTGCGCCGCAAGGAAGGCAGAGCTGTGGCCTTTAGGGGTGGCTAGGCGCTCAGCTGTGCCGCCACAGAGCCGGCGTTGATCAGCCATCACATATTCCGCCGATATTCCCCACCCACGTCATACAACGCATGGCTTATCTGCCCCAGGCTATGCGTCTTCACCGCTTCCATCAGCGCATTGAACACGTTCTTGCGCTCCCGCGCCGTGTTCTGAAGATACCCCAACCCGTGCCCGTCATGCTTCGCGGCAACGGCCGTCTCGTCCTCGGCTACATGAGTCAGGTCGGTCTCACCCACCGGCGCCAGTACGTTGCGGGCTTTCTGGAAGGCCTGCACGTTGGCGATCTGCTGGCCCTTCTCTTCTTCCGTGGAGCGGATCAGCTCGATCTCGGTGGCGATCTCGCCGCCGTGGTCCTTGGGCAGGAAGGTGTTGACGCCGATCAGCGGCAGGCTGCCGTCGTGCTTCTTGTGCTCGTAGTACAGGCTCTCTTCCTGGATCTTGCCGCGCTGGTACATGGTGTCCATCGCGCCGAGCACGCCACCGCGCTCGCTGATCGCCTCGAAGTCCTTGTAGACCGCCTCTTCGACGATGTCGGTGAGCTCGTCGACGATGAAGCTGCCCTGCCAGGGGTTCTCGTTGAAATTGAGGCCCAGTTCCTTGTTGATGATCATCTGGATCGCCACCGCGCGGCGCACGCTCTCTTCGGTCGGCGTGGTGATCGCCTCGTCGTAGGCGTTGGTGTGCAGGGAGTTGCAGTTGTCGAACAGCGCGTACAGCGCCTGCAGCGTGGTGCGGATGTCGTTGAACTGGATCTCCTGCGCATGCAGGGATCGGCCGCTGGTCTGGATGTGGTACTTCATCATCTGGCTGCGCGGGCTGGCGCCGTAGCGCTCGCGCATGGCGCGGGCCCAGATGCGGCGGGCGACGCGGCCGATCACGGTGTACTCCGGGTCCATGCCGGTGGAGAAGAAGAACGACAGGTTGGGCGCGAAATCGTCGATGTGCATCCCGCGCGCGAGGTAGTACTCGACGATGGTGAAGCCGTTGCTCAGCGTGAAGGCCAGCTGGCTGATCGGGTTCGCGCCGGCTTCGGCGATGTGGTAGCCGGAGATCGACACCGAGTAGAAGTTGCGCACCTCGTGGTCGACAAAGTACTGCTGGATGTCGCCCATCATGCGCAGCGCGAATTCGGTGCTGAAGATGCAGGTGTTCTGCGCCTGGTCCTCCTTCAGGATGTCGGCCTGCACGGTGCCGCGCACGCTGGCCAGCGTCTCGGCCTTGATCCTGGCGTAGGTCTCCGCGTCCACCAGCTGGGTGCCGGTGACGCCTAGCAGGCCGAGGCCAAGGCCGTCGTTGCCGGCCGGCAGCTCACCGGAATAGCGCGGGCGCTCGCGGCCTTCGAACAGCTTGGCGATGGTCTTTTCCGCCTCGGCCCAGCGCGCGGGGTCGGCCTTGAGGTACTTCTCCACGTTCTGGTCGATCGCGGTGTTCATGAACATCGCGAGGATGATCGGCGCCGGGCCGTTGATGGTCATGGAGACCGAGCTGGTGGGCGCGGACAGGTCGAAGCCGGAGTACAGCTTCTTCATATCGTCGAGCGTGGCGATGTTGACGCCGGAGTTGCCGATCTTGCCGTAGATGTCCGGGCGCGGCGCCGGGTCTTCGCCGTACAGGGTGACCGAGTCGAACGCGGTGGACAGGCGCGTGGCCGCACCGCC
>JABLTH010014785.1_pt1 | contig 35108 bp, 28 predicted proteins | sample 7875711 | NCBI WGS metagenome assembly JABLTH01 (sample SAMN14941262, study PRJNA633318) | bioreactor metagenome | isolation source: bioreactor | place: China | collected 2019-03-05 | reverse complement strand
TCCCCGGTGTGCTGTACAGCGATAAGGATGTGATGGCAAAGATTGCCGCCGCCCGCAAATACAATAAGCCGGTTGACGGGCATGCGCCCGGACTGAGGGGTAATGCCGCCAAAAAATATATTGAGGCTGGTTTGCCCGAAGGACAGGTGTGCATCAGCACCGATCATGAATGTTTTACTGCTGAAGAAGCGCTGGACAAACTGCAATATGGTATGAAGATATTGATTCGGGAAGGCAGCGCTGCCAAAAATTTTGAAGCACTCATCGGTTTAATGCATGAGCATTATGCAAACATGATGTTTTGCAGTGATGACAAACACCCCGACAGCCTCGCCATTGGTCATATAAACCAGCTCTGTGCCCGGGCGGTTGCAAATGGCATTGATGTATTTAAAGTGCTGCAGGCTGCCTGTGTAAACCCGGTATTGCATTACAACATGAAAACAGGTTTGCTGCGTGAAGGTGATGCCGCGGATTTTATTGTGGTAAAGGATTTGAAAGATTTTGAAGTGCTGCAAACCTATATTGATGGAAATCTTGTTGCTGAAGCAGGAAAGTCACTAATCATTGGTAATTGTGAAGAGGTGCTGAATAATTTTGATTGCAGCAGTAAGGCAATTGCTGATTTCGGATTTAAGATTTCGGATTTTGCGGGTGCGGTTTTTGCCATTGAGGCACTGGACGGGCAGCTGATCACCAATAAAATTCCTTGTAAGCCTTTTGTAAGCGGTGATTGTTATGAAGCTGATATTGCCAATGACATTTTAAAAATTGTGGTGGTGAACCGCTACAACAATGCGCCGGTGGCAAAAGCCTTTATTAAAAATTTTGGATTGAAACAGGGCGCACTGGCCTCTTCGGTGGCGCACGACAGCCATAATATTGTTGCCGTGGGTGTGGATGATGAAAGTATTTGTAAAGCCGTTAACCTGGTTATTGAGGAGCGTGGTGGAGTGAGCGCTGTAAGCAACAGCAAACAAATGGTGCTGGGTTTACCTGTGGCCGGTTTAATGAGCAATGAAGACGGTTACCTGGTTGCAGATAAATACACCGCCATTGATAACATGACGAAGCAGGAACTGGGCAGCACACTTAGCGCACCATTCATGACCTTGTCATTTATGGCGCTGCTGGTGATACCACATTTAAAACTGAGTGATAAGGGATTGTTTGACGGGGATAAGTTTGAGTTTGTGCAATAAGCTAACTGTTTTTTGCATTCAGCACCCTTATGGCCACACTGTCTGTTCCCTTGGGAGTAAAGTATTTTGTTTTAAAATCAGTTTCCTTACCGGGTGCGATGGTTTCATAAATTGTTTCATTGTCTTTTTCCAGCAGCGAACCCGTTTTGCTGAAGAAGCTCAGTTCAATTTCAACGTCTTTATAACTGGCAACAGTGGCCCTGTTTTTTAAGGTGCCCTTTACCACAGTTTGGCCAATGAGGTTTTTCTTATCATGACTGCTTACACTTAAAAACCTTACCGGGTCTTTTTTCTCCATATCCTCCAGGCTTTCTTTCTTTTCTTCGTACTTATCTTTTTTTACAGTTGCTGTGGTTTTATTATCGCTGCCCCCGCAGGATGCAAGAGCAATAATGAGCATACAGGAAACCGGCAACAATAATAACGGGCTTATCTTTTTCATTTGCATAATTTGATTGCAATAAAAATACATTTTTTGGAAATGTGATGTTAAAAAAGTTAACGGATGGCTGTATAGAAAAAGCAGAAAATTACAGCAGGGACTGATTTTTAATTTAGCTTTGCTGCGCAGCTGCCTGCCAAAAAAGTTCAGCAATAAAACGCTGTTGAAGTGAATGACCCCGCTGTTAGCGGGGCAAGCTACAACGATGCTGGATAAAGTACCGCTGCCGGTCACCAAAAAAATTAAAACGGCAAACTATAACAGACCATGGTAATCAATCTCAGCGAAAATCATTCTTTAGTCAGCAACTGGGTAAGCGAGATCCGCAGCACCGAAATACAGGGCGACCGCATGCGCTTTCGCCGCAACCTGGAACGTATAGCCGAAGTAATGGGTTACGAGATCAGCAAAACGCTGGAATGGGAGGAGAAAGAGATCACCACCCCGCTGGGACCCGCGGTTACCAAGGTATTGAAACAACAGCCGGTACTTGCCACTATTTTACGGGCCGGGCTGGCCATGCATACCGGGCTTTTGAATGTGTATGATAAAGGAGATAACGCTTTCATCAGCGCCTACCGCAAACACCACCCTGATGGCAGTTTTGAAATTGCACTTGAATATATGAGCTGCCCCGATATTGAGGGCCGCACCATCATCATCAGCGATCCCATGCTGGCCACCGGCGCCTCGCTGGTAAAATCCATCCATTTTTTAAAGGAGGAAGGTGATTTTGCCGCCATCCATATTGTTTGTGCCATTGCCTGCACCGTGGGTATTGAATACGTAAAGCGGGAAGTGCCCAATGCCACCATCTGGTGCGCCGATATTGATGATGAGATCACCGCCAAGGGATACATTGTGCCCGGACTGGGCGATGCCGGCGACCTTGCTTTTGGTGCTAAAATGCAGTCTTAATAACCTTTTGGTGCGGTATTTGCTTTTTTGAAGCATTCCGTGCCCCTGTGCGCCCAACCTTACCAAAGATTTTCAGCATCTTAGTAAAAAAATGCTGCCTGCGGGCAGAACAAATGAATTAATTCTATGCAGCGTTTAGGTGCAAATCCTTATCTTTAAACTTCTGAACAGTATAGAAAATGAGAAAATCAGTTGTAATTGTATGTGCCCTGCTTTTAGCCTTTAGTGCCAATGCACAGGACCCGCATTTTTCGCAGTTTTTTGCATCGCCTTTGACTTTAAACCCGGCATTTACCGGCAAGTTTAACGGTTTATGGCGTTTGGCTGCCAATCACAGGGACCAGTGGCCTTCCATTCCAAAAGCATATGTTACTTCCAGTGCATCGCTTGATTTTCCGATTCTAAAAAGCAGGATACCGGAGACGGATGTGTTTGGTGTGGGTGTGTCGGGACTTACCGATGCCAGTGCCAACAGCATTTTAAAACTCAATTATGGTTCGGTTTCCATGAGCTATCACAGGGCGCTGGATGAAGATGGATACAACACCATTGGCGCCGGTTTCCAGGGAACTTACTCCAGCCTCAACCTTGATATTACCAAGCTTACTTTTGAAGATATGCTGACGCAGAACGGTTTTACCGGCACCACGTCTGACCTTATTACCAATGGCGCCAACCAGAGTTATTTTGATATGAATGCAGGTGTGCTGTACTCTGGTTCCAGCAATGGTATCAACAACTATTACCTGGGTGCATCCATGTATCATATCAACAGGCCCAAGGTAAGCTTTAAGGATAAGAACTGGTATTTGAGCGGCAGGGTTACCGTGCATGCGGGTGGTTCATTCCCGGCCGGCGACCAGTTTACCATTCATACTTCCATCATTCACCAGATACAGAACAAGGCAAGTGAAACAACTTTAGGTGCTGCCATTGCGGCTAACCTGAACCAGGACGAGGAAAAGCCCACCAGTGTTTACCTCGGCAGCTGGGTACGTTTTAATGATGCCATTGTTCCTTATATGGGGCTGGAGTTTGGCGGCCTGCGTATTGGCGCCAGTTACGACTTTAATATTTCCAGTCTCAAAGCTGCCACGGGCAGCAGGGGTGGTTCTGAAATATCATTGATCTACATTAAACAGCCTGCCGAAAACAAAGGCATTCCCTGTCCGAAATTCTAAAAGAAATTTTCCGCTTCTATTCCGCTTTTTACCCGGCAAAGTTTTTTGCCAATGCCTTTTTTTGGCTTAACTTTCAGCATCAATTCAGTACTCCCAAACTATAACGCATTACCGCACCTTTCCTATAAAACAACGCTGTAATGACAGCAGCATTACAGTGTTCGGTTTACCTGTCCTGCTAAACGGGCAGTTGTTTTTTTCTGCTGGAAACCCACATTTTTTAAAACTAAACTAACGTATGAAAAAAGCTTTACGCCTGACGTTGTTTTTACTGTTTTTTGCAACCGCTGTTTTTTCCCAAACAGACAGGTTCTGGTCATCAAACAATGAAAACCGCAGCAGCATCCTCACTGACAAAGCTGTTGCAAGATTGTCGTTTCCTAAAGAATTCAAGTTATTCAACCTGGATATAGCGCCGCTGCGGCAGGAGCTGTCCAGGGTGGTGGATGGTGCCGCCAAACACAGCACCATTATTTCGCTGCCCAATGCCGATGGTGCACTGGAGCAGTTTGAAGTGTATGAGGCTTCCAACTTTGAACCCGCACTGCAGGCCCGTTTCCCCGAAATAAGGGCTTACTCCGGCCGTGGTATCACCGACAGGTATGCCACCTTAAAACTGAGTATTTCGCCACAGGGTATACAAACCATGGTTTTCAGAACCGATAAGGAGAATGAGTTCATTGAGCCATACTCTAAAGACCACAATGTATATGCGGTGTTTAAATCGCACAGAGAAATTGGCAAACTTCCATGGACCTGCTCCACCGAGGAAAAACAATATTCATCAGACCTTAAAGCACAATTGCCCACGGCCAATGTTACCGGCAGCAGCGCAGGTGAATTAAGGACCATGCGCCTGGCACAGTCGTGCAATGGTGAATATGCCAACTGGTTTGGTGCCACCAGCTCTGCACAGGTGGCGCTTGTACTGGCAGCATACAATGCCACACTTACCCGGTGTAATGGTTGTTACGAAAAAGACCTGGCATTGCACCTGAACCTTATTGCCAGCACCACAGATGTTATTTACTATAACCCTGCCACCGACCCTTATACCACATTATCTAACTGGAACCTGCAGCTGCAGCAAACATTAACTGCTGTGATAGGAAGCGCCAACTACGATATTGGCCATATGTTTGGCCAGTCTGGCGGCGGCGGTAATGCCGGTTGTATCGGTTGTGTTTGTGTTGACCCGGCTACCTCCACTTCACTTGCAAAAGGTGCCGGCATCACTTCTCCCGCGGATGGTATTCCGCAGGGCGACAATTTTGATATTGACTACGTGGTGCATGAAGTGGGCCATCAATTGGGAGGTAACCACACTTTCTCATTTTCACTGGAAGGCACAGGCCAGAACAAAGAAGTGGGTGCCGGTATCACGATCATGGGATATGCAGGTATCACTTCATACGATCCTGCGCCGCATTCAATAGACATTTACCATGAAACCACCATTGCGCAGATACAGGCAAACCTGGCAACCAAAACCTGCCCGGTTACCACCAATATCACCGCCAATAACGCAACCCCGGTTGTTGCCCCGGTAAGCAACTATACCATACCGATAAGTACCCCATTTGCACTTACCGGTTCTGCTACTGATGCCAATGGTGATCCGCTCACTTATTGCTGGGAACAAAATGATAATTCTTCCACTTCAGGTGCCAGCAGTGTGGCTTCTCCCACAAAAACTACCGGGCCTAACTGGTTATCATTTTCACCGACGGCTTCACCCACAAGGTATTTTCCCAAAATGTCCACCATCCTGGCGGGATTACAGGTTACTCCGCCATTACCCGGAGGGGATGCCATTTGTAATATAGAAGCATTGAGCTCCGTTGGCAGAACCCTCAACTTCAGGCTTACAGTAAGGGATAACCACCCGTATAGTTCCACAGCACCGCTCGCAGTTGGTCAAACAGCCTTTACCGACATGACCGTTACTGTTGCAGGTACTGCAGGGCCATTCCAGGTTACAGCACCTAACAGCAATATCACCTGGTGCGGCGGGTCATCTCAAACCATTACATGGGATGTGAATAATACTACCGCAGCGCCGGTAAGTTGCGCCAACGTTAAAATATCACTCAGTACCGATGGTGGTCTTACTTTCCCCACCGTACTGGCAGCCAGCACTGCCAACGACGGCACAGAAACCCTTGTTATTCCCAATACACCATCCACCACTGCAAGGATAAAAATTGAAGCTGTGGGCAATATCTTTTTTGATATTTCAAATACAGATTTTATTATCACCGCAGCACAGCCTGTAACCATTAATACCCAGCCTCTGGCTGCGGTTGTTTGTGCAGGATCCGGCACTACATTTACGGTAAGTGCCACCGGTACTTCACTCGCCTATCAATGGCAGGAAAGCACCAATGGAGGTACCACCTGGAACAATATTACCAATGGCGGTGTTTATGGAGGCGCCACTACCACAACACTGACACTTACCGGTGTAACGGGTGCTATGGATACTTACCAGTACCGTGCAGTGGTTTCCAGCAGCACCTCCTGTGCCATTGTTAACTCCAATGCAGCATTGCTTACTATAAATACTGCGCCGGCGGTAACAACACAACCGGTGGCCAGTTCTATTTGCGCAGGCGCAAACACTTCGTTTGCCGTTGCCGCCAGCGGAACTGGCATTGGTTATCAATGGCAGGTAAGTACCAATGGCGGTACCACCTGGACCAATATTACCAATGCTGCTCCCTACAGCGGGGCCACCACGGCAACATTAACGGTTACCGCAGCCACTGCAGCCATGAACAGCTATTCATACCGCTGTGTAATCAGTGGTACCTGTACACCGGCGGCAAACAGCAACGCGGTTGTACTTACTGTTGTTTCCCCTGTTACAATTACCACCCAGCCTGCAGCAACCACTTCCATATGCAGCACAGGCAATACAAGTTTTAGTGTTACAGGCAACAGCTCCGTTGCCATTGCCTACCAATGGCAGGTAAGCACCGATGGCGGAACAACATGGAATAATGTAACCAATACTGCACCTTATTCCGGTGCCACCACGGCCACTTTAACCATTACCGGCGTGCCCATAACATTTAATAACTACCGCTACCGGGTGTCTTTATCCAACAGCCCCTGCAATAATGCTGTTATTTCAAACACATCCACATTAACAGTAAATGTGCTGCCAACAGCAACAATAGCCACGCCGCTTACATCTTTACAGGCAGGGCAGAGTACAGTTATTACAGCAACCACCACACCAACAACCGGGCTTAATATTTCATGGTACCGTAATAATGTACTTGTAACCGGTGCCACCAGCGCCACTTACACAGTAAATGTAAATAACCTGGGTACCTACAAAGCGGTGGTTACCGACCAGGCCACCGGTACCTGTATCAACCAGTCTAACACCATCACAATTGATGCAGCGCCCAGCGATAAGCTGTTCATCTTCCCCAGCCCCAATGATGGCAGGTTTACCGTTACGTACTACAATGCACAAACAGCCATCACCACACAGGGCGTTACCGTGTATGACATGTACGGCAGAAGGGTGTACGACAATGTGTTCCAGGTAACACAGGCCTACCAGCTGCACCAGGTAGACCTGAGGCGCTATGGAGCGGGTATTTATACCGTAGTGATCAGGGACTATGCCGGTAAAAAATAAAATCAGGCAAAGTATTGGTTCGCTGATACTAACACTAAAAATAAAAGGAAGAACCCCGGTATATAACCGGGGTTCTTTTATATACCGCTTAAATAATATTACCGGAATTTGAAAAAAAGAGTACAAAAACCTATCTTTATAACAAAAGAACATACTTACACAACACTGTTTTTCAGTAAACCCGTACATCCTTATGTAAATTTGAAGTGCCGCCCGTATTTTAAGGCAGGCAGATAAAAAAATCAGGGGAGCAAATTGCTTTCCTGAAGACAAAACTTATTATTTTTATAGCAACACTTAACTGCTGAAGAACATAATCTCCATATTAGTCATTGCATTATTGTTTTTTGCCCATACCGGCTACCGTTTTGTGTACATGATTGAACAGCATTTGCTGAAGGAAGCAGCAGCAGAACGGTTGTTTTCAAAACTTGACGACAAAGAATTTCAGAAGATTGATGCCAGCAACAGCAATATCAGCTGGGAAGAAGAAGGAAAGGAATTTTATCTCGGCGGGCAGCTGTATGATGTTGCCAAAAAAGTTACCGTAAATGGCAGAACAATTTTGTACTGCATCAACGATGCACAGGAGGAAATGCTGCTGAAAAAACTTCTGAAAGATCTTTCCCCGCAACCGGACCAAACCGGCAATAAAGACGGAAAACACAGTGTAAAAACGCAGGCACAGGATTTTACGCTTACCGCAAACACATACCTGGAAGAGAATGTGTGCTGTGTTAACAACAACTATGCGGAGTACTTATGTTCCATTATAAAAATTACAAAAGAAGTAAATACACCACCACCCAATAAAATGCAGTTTTAAAAATTTAATTATGAAACACGTTTACAAGAGCTGTCTGGTTTTTTTAATGACCCTTACAGCAACCATGTTTATTTTATCGAGCTGTCAGCACCGCGAAAGATCCGGAGGCGGGGAAGAAGATGAAGAATACGACGGACCGGATAAGGCCGCTGAATGGCAGTTTAACCGTACCAAAGATCCTGCAACAGGAAGAGTACCCAGCGAAGCCATGTGGCAGGCTGTACTGGAAACCCAGCAGTTGAAAGATGCCATGCAAAACACCGCGGGCTTTACCTCGGCACTTACATGGACAGAACGCGGTTCTTACTCTGATGTGGTGGGCCCGTCGAACGGTAATACCCGTGCCAACAGCGGTGTAACCAGCGGACGTATTGATGCCATTTGCGTGGATGCATCTGACCCTACCGGTAAAACCGTATGGATCGGTGGCCGCGGCGGTGGCTTATGGAAAACCACCGACATCACCACAGCGCCGGCAACATGGACACTGGTGAATGACTTTATGGGCAACCTTTCCATTGCCAATATTTGCCAGGACCCCACAAACTTTAACACCATGTATGTTTGTACCGGTGAATCTTATTTTGAAGGCGGTGCATTACAGGGTAACGGCGTTTTTAAAAGTACCGACCATGGTATTACCTGGGCCCAACTGGCCAGCACCACATCTTATACATTTTGCACCAGGATATTGTGTGATAATGCCGGCAATGTATACCTCGGCACCAGGGGAAATGGATTGCTCCGTTCTACAAATGGCGGTACCTCATGGACCGATATCACTCCTACCGGCCTCAGCAACAGGATCTGCGATCTTGACATCAGCAGCACCGGCAGGCTTCATGTGGCAACAGGTATTTTCAGTGCCTCTTCTTACAGGTATACCGATAACCCGTCCACAGTAACAGCTGCTACCTGGACATCTTCAACAACACCTTATACTTCATTCAACCAGCGCACAGAGATGGGCGTAAGCGGCAACACACTTTATGCCATTCCATGTAATGGTTCCTACCAGGTACCAACAGTATGGAAATCGACCGATGGTGGTGATAACTGGACGGCCACAGCATCCCAGCCAACAAGCGGCTGGGCCAGTGGACAGGGATGGTATGCGCTTACTGTTGCTATCAACCCATCAGACCCAAATCAATGTATTGTGGGCGGACTGGATAATTACAAAACATCCAACGGCGGCAGCAGCTGGACCAAAATATCTGCATGGGTGGGTACTACGGGCCAGTATGTACATGCCGACCAGCATGCCAGTGCCTGGTATGACAATGGCAATAAACTGCTGTTTGGCTGCGATGGTGGTATACACTATTCTCCCGATGGCGGCACCACTATTTCTGACAGGAATGTGGGTTTACGCCTGAAACAATTTTATTCCTGCGCCATACACCCCACCTCTACCGATTATTTCTTAGCAGGCGCACAGGATAATGGTACGCACCAATTAAACGGACCAGGATTAACAACCTCAGTGGAAGTAACCGGTGGTGATGGTGCTTATGTGGATATTGACCAGGACCAGCCACAATACCAGTTTGGCGCCTATGTATACAACCAGTACAGGCGTACTACAAATGGTGGTACCAGCTGGAGCAGTGTGAATTTCTCCAGCTCTGCAGGCCAGTTCATCAACCCATTTGACTATGATGATGTGGGCAACCGCATGTATTGTTCTTATACTGCAGGCACATACCTGAGATGGGAGAACCCGCAAACGGGCAATACTTTCACTCCTGTTACCATTGCCAGCTTTAACAGTGGTTCTGTATTTGGTATAACAGTATCGCCCTACACAGCCAACAGGGTTTACTTTGGTACCAACAATGGCCGTGTGGTAAGGGTGGATAATGCCGAACAGGCCACGCCCACTGAAACTCCGTTAACTGCAGCAGGTATGCCATCCGGCACCATTAACAGTATTGCTGTGGGCAGCAGTGATCAGTTCCTGGTTGCCTGCTATACCAACTATGGTGTAAACAATGTGTGGGTAACCACCGATGGTGGTACCACCTGGTCGCAGTGTGATGGTAACCTCCCCAACGTTCCGGTATACTCAGCTATCTTTCATCCGGACAACAACAATAAAATGATCATTGCCACCGAAACCGGTGTTTGGGAAACCGAAGCACTGAACGGGGCAGCAACAGTATGGGCACCCAGTGTGAACTTCCCTACGGTAAGAACCACCATGCTGCGTTACAGGAGCAGCGACCGTACCTTACTTGCGTCTACTTACGGACGTGGTTTATGGACAACCAATATACCCAATGGCTGTACTTCTGCAGGCATCATCACCCAACCGGTGAACAGTGCCACTTGCGTAAGCAACACAACCAGCTTCTCCATCACTGGAACAGGTATTTCTTACCAATGGCAGGAAAGCACCAACGGCGGCACCAGCTGGAACAACATCGCCAATGGCGGTGTGTACAGCGGCGCCACAACAACAACACTTACACTTACCGGTGTAACAGGTGCCATGAACACCTACCAGTACCGCTGCGTGGTAACAGGCGATTGTTCTCCAACTCCTGTTAACTCCAACAGCGCCACACTTACAGTAAATGCAGCCACCAATATAACAGGTCAGCCTGCCGCAAGTACCATTTGCCAGGGACTGAATACATCCTTTAGTGTTACTGCCACAGGTACAACATTAACGTACCAATGGCAGGTGAGCACAGACGGTGGTGCTACTTATAACAACGTAATCAATGGCGGTGTGTACGCAGGAGCCACAACATCCACACTAAACATTACCGGTGCCACAGCGGCCATGAATAATTACCGCTACCGTTGCCTGGTAAACAGTGCCTGCAGCCCCCTCACTTCCAATGCGGTTATACTCACAGTAAATGCGTTACCATCTATCAGTACGCAACCGCTCAGCACGGCTATTTGTGCTGGCAATAATGTAACCTTTAATGTGGCTGCCGCAGGTACCGGTATCGGTTACCAATGGCAGGAAAGCATTAACGGCGGTACTACCTGGAATAACATTGCCAATGGTGGTATTTATTCCGGGGCCACCACAACAACACTTACGCTTACCGGTGTAACCATTGGCATGAATACTTACCAGTACCGTTGCGTGGTAAATGGCACCTGTGCGCCTGCCGCCACTTCAACAGCAGCCACGCTTACAGTGGGCAGCACGCTGGTGATCAATAACCAACCGGGTAACAGTATTGTTTGTGCCGGGGCAACCACCAGCTATGCAGTGAGTGTATCTGGTACTGTAACCTATCAATGGCAGGAAAGCACCAATGGCGGCACCACCTGGAACAATATCACCAATGGTGGCGTGTACAGCAATGCCACTACGGCAACGCTTACGCTTACAGGTGTAACAGCAGGCATGAACAGCTACCTGTACCGTTGTACAGTGAACGGCAACTGTCCTTCTATCAACTCTAACAGCGCATCACTTACTGTAAATACTGCTCCGGCCATAACAGGGCAACCTGTGGCAGCTGCAACAATTTGTACTTCTCAGAATACCTCCTTTACTGTAGGCGCATCAGGCACTGCGGTTACTTACCAGTGGCAGCTGAGCACCGATGGAGGTGTTACCTATAATAACCTGGCCAAGGGTGGTGTGTACAGCAATGTAACCACGGCCACCATGAACATCACGGGCGCAACCGCTGCGATGAATGCATACAGGTACCGTTGCGTGGTGGGTGGTACATGTGCACCTGCTGCAACCAGCAGTGCGGCAGTGCTCACCGTTAATACCGCGGTTAGCGTTACAGCAAACCCGGTGAACAGCCTTGTTTGCGAAAACAGCAATACCAGCTTCTCTGTAACAGCAGCCGGTACCACTCCAACCTACCAGTGGCAGGTAAGCACCAATGGCGGCACCACATTTACAAATGTTGCCAACGGAGGTGTTTATTCAGGCGCCACACTGGCTACTTTAACTTTAAGTGGTGTTACTGCCGCATACAACAGCTATCAATACCGCTGTATTGTAAACGGTACTGCTCCTTGCGGTTCAGTAAACTCAGCTAATGCAACCTTAAACATCAATAACGCTCCTGCAGCATTTACTGTTACAGGTGGCGGCTCTTATTGCGCAGGTGGTGCAGGTGTGCCTGTTGGACTGAGTAATTCAGCTGTTGGTATCAATTACCAGTTACAGCTCAATGGTGTTAACAATGGCTCACCGCTTGCCGGTACCGGCGCAGCATTGAACTTTGGCAACAAAACCGCTGCAGGTGTATATACCGTTATTGCAACAAATAACACCACTGGCTGTACCGCGGCAATGCCGGGCAGTGTAACCGTGGCTATTTACCCGCAACCAACCGTTACGTTAAGTGCATCGCCTTATACAAGGGTGTATCCCGGTTTAACAACCACGCTTACTGCCACTGCAACATCAGGTACCGCTCCTTACGCATATGTTTGGCTCAGAAACAACCTGTCGGTAAGCAATACAGGCAATACTTATCCTGTTAACGTAACCAACATGGGCGATTACAGGGTGATTGTTACTGATGCCAACGGATGTACGGCTCAATCAGGTATTGTGAATATTGCAGACTCTGCCAATAACAAACTCTTCATCTACCCAAGCCCCAACGACGGCCGCTTTAACGTGGTGTACTATAACCAGGGTAATACCACGGTTGACCGTACACTGGCTATTTACAGCAGCAAGGGCGAAAAGGTTTACTATAATAAATTCACCGTTAACCAGCCTTACCAGGTAATTGCGATTGACCTGCGCAGGAATGGTGCCGATGTTTATTATGTTGTTTTAGGCGACGGCAACGGCAACAAGCTTAAAACAGGCGAAGTAATGGTTCGCTAATAACAGGATTCATGCATAAGAAAATAAAAACTCCCGCAGCTGCGGGAGTTTTTATTTATTGGGAGATGCACTTACATACTTATTGCCCTTTATATAAAACCGGTAAGGATAATCTGCTGCAATACCTGCACCATCCACGCCTATCCTTTTGCTGATACCAATATCATGTTCCGGAATTACGCGGCCATCATCACAGATATAAATTTCCCTGCCCAGCAGGTTCAGCCCCGAATGTGGTTTGGATATACCCAGCGCTTTTGCAAGGTTACCCGGCCCCTTTGTAAGCGAATAATCATGTTTGATTTTGCCGGTACGCTGCAGCATGATATCAATGCCGGTTATTGGTTCACCTGCACGAATAAGCACTGCGTCAGGAATATTTTTTTTATTAGTCACCACGTTGAACAAATGATGCATACCATAACAGATATAAACATAAGAAACACCTGCAGCCGCATACATATGTTCATTACGGCCTGTTCGCCTCCCATTAAATGAATGAGATGCCTTGTCGGTAATGGCAATATAGGCTTCTGTTTCAACAATCCGTGTGCTGGTGATATGACCATTAAATTTTGTTACCAGTACTTTGCCCAGCAGTTCTTTTGCCACCTGCAGCACACTGGTCCTGTCGTAAAATTCAATGGGTAACTTCCTCATTATATCGTTAACTTTAAAGCTAAAATACAGATATCTGTGAACTGCTATTAAAACCAGTTACCGTTCAGGCATGTTAAAAGAAATTGTTACCGCCATACAGGCATATTTTCAAACCCACCGGTTTATCATCAAGCACCGGTTATGGAAATGGATCATCATCCCCGGGCTTTTATACATGCTGCTGTTTGGTGCCGGTATTTATTTTTTCTGGACCAGCAGCAATGCCGCCATTGAATGGATGTTTACAAAAACAGGTGTACAGGGCTGGATGGACCGGATGAATGACAGCTGGCTCAGTTTCCTGCTCATCTTTGGCCGCATCATGGTGCACCTGGTATTCCTGATGTTTTATTTTTCGCTGTTCAAATACATGTTCCTCATCATCGGCTCACCCTTGTTTGCCTATTTAAGCGAAAAAACCGAAGCCATCATTGAAGGCAAAGATTTTCCGTTCAGCTTTACACAATTACTCAAAGACATACTCAGAGGCATCAAGATCGCCCTGCGCAATATGCTGTGGCAAACCGTATACGCCATTTCAATTTTTATACTGGCATTTATACCGGTGGTGGGATGGGTCACCCCGCTCATCAGCCTGATGGTGGAATGTTATTACCTGGGCTTCTCCATGCTGGATTACAGTTGTGAAAGACATAAGCTGTCCACTTCGCAAAGCATCAGTTTTATTGGCAAACACAAAGGCCTGGCCATTGGTAACGGACTTATTTTTTTATTGATGCACCTGGTGCCTTTTATTGGCTGGCTGCTGGCGCCCAGTTACGCCGTTATTGCAGCCACCATCAGCCTCTATGGCGATAAAGAAACCAAACCTGTTATTTAAACCATATGCCTGCAACCGTTTATCTTGTTCCTTCTGTGCTGGATGATGCTGCCACACATACCATACCGCCTTATATTATTGATGCGGTAAAAAACTGCCAGGTGATATTTGCAGAAAATGAACGCACCGTGCGGCGTTTTTTAAAAAGCATTTGCAGGGACATTGTTATTGACAACTATGAATGGTTTGCCATTCATAAGGCAGAAGCGGCCGTGCTATCTTCATTCAGGGAAAAGATCGGGGAAGAAAAGAATATTGCCATCATCAGCGAAGCAGGCTGCCCCGGCATTGCCGACCCCGGCCAGATTCTGGTGGAAGCGGCACAGCAGTTAAATGCCATCGTAAAACCACTGGTAGGCCCCAGCTCCATTTTACTGGCATTGATGGCAAGCGGTATGAACGGGCAGCAATTTGAGTTTGTGGGATATTTACCCGTTGACAACGGCGAAAGGGTGCGGAGACTGAAAGAACTGGAATTGTCTTCTGAAAAAAACCGCAGCACCAAAATATTTATTGAAACACCCTACCGCAACGACCAGCTGATTGAAACCGTTTTAAAAACCTGTAAGGGCTCCACCCTTTTTTGTATTGCATCGGAACTTACTGCTGCTGCCGAATATGTAAAAACAAAAACGGTTGCAGAATGGCGCAAAGAAAAAACCGGCTTTCATAAAAAGCCGGTGATATTTTTATTGCAGGGATAAAACGCTATGGCGCAGGATCAATCTCCGCCGCATCAACAATATATTCACTCTCCCCCCTCCATGGCAGGGTGCCGTTTTTTTGCTGGTAATGCAGGCGCACATATTTTCCTTCAAGATTCATCATTGCCTTTGCAATACTGTCGCTGGCAACAGAGAAGAAGAACTTTTCTGAAGCAATGCCAACATTATTGGTGGTAACTATGCTGCGTTGCACCAGCTCGCCTTCATAGGTTTTAAATATATTGCCTTTATGAGAAAGCTTTTGTAATAATCCGCTCCGGTACCCGTCACTGTAGGTATAATAGTATTTCCAGAACACAAACACCCCCAGCACCACCAACAGCACAAATACAAGCCAGCGCATAAATTTTTTAAAGCTGCTTCCTTTCTTCGGCTGAAGCTTTACTGCTCCCTGGGATTGAATATCTTCCATGATGATTTTTTTTGCAATTTACTATAATCCGTATTTATCCACCAGGTAAACCATGGCTGCCATCACCACAGCGCCTAAGTGCAGTTCCCGCTCATGTACATTCTCAAACACATCTGTTGCCGAATGGTGGTAATCAAAATAACGGTTACCGGTTGTGTTCAGCCCAAATTGCGCCGTTTTAAAATTGGTTTGCAGCGGACCAATATCTGCACCGCCACCACCGCCTTTGCTGTAATTAAAACGGTCGGCATCCAGCATGGTAAACAGTTTTTTCCATTGCAGTACTTTTGCAAACTGCTCTTCCGTCATGCCACAGCCAAAGCCCCGGGGTGTTTCACCACCGCCATCGCTTTCCATGGCCATGATGTATTTTTCATTTTTTGTTTTGGCATCATCTGCATATTTGGTGCCGCCCCTCAAACCATTTTCTTCATTGGCAAATAATACGATCCTGATAGTGCGTTTGGGTTTATAGCCCAGTGATTTCAATACCCGCAGCACTTCAATGCTCTGCACCATTCCGGCACCATCATCGTGCGCACCTTCTGCAAGATCCCAGCTGTCCAGGTGTCCGCCAATGGTGATCACCTCTTCCGGGAATTCGGTTCCTTTTATTTCGCCAATCACATTATGTCCAATGGTATCAGGCAGCATTTTACAATTGCTGTACATGAACAGCGGTGTGTTCTTATACCTGTCTTTTATTAAACCGCTTAATCTTTCCGCATCTTTTATACCAATGGCAAATGCGGGAATTTTTGGAAAACTGTCATTGTATCTTAATGCACCGGTATGGGGGTTGTTATCATTTGCTGCAGTCACAGACCGTACCAGCACCCCCACTGCACCATATTTGGCCGCCTGTGAAGCGCCGTTGCTGCGGTAACGCACCGCATCGCCATAGCCGCCACCCAGCAATGACTTATTGTAGGGATAATTATAAAAAACGATCTTCCCCCTCACTTCATCTTTGCGCTGTTCCAGTTCGGCAAAATTTTTCACTTCCATTACAATGCCCGAAACACCTTTGGTGCCTGTACCTTCGGAATTACCCAGTTCGGCCACAGCCAGCATATCTTTTTTATTGAATGACGCCTGCCTGTTTTTATCCCTCACCCAGTGCGGCACCATACATTCCTGCTTATACACATTTTCGGCGCCTGCAGCCTTCAGTGTGCTTACGCCCCAGTCTTCGGCCTTATACATACCGGCACTGCCGCTCAGCCTTGAACCAACACCCTTGCACAGCGCATGCAAATTGGAATAGGCTTTCCCGTTCAGCAAAATTTCATCACTGATTTTTTTGATCATGAGCGAATCGTCATTTTGTGCAAAACAGGTAACAGTGCAGCATATGGCAGCAGCAGCCAGTATGGTTTTTTGTATCATCATAAAAATGTTTGTGAACAAACTTAATAATTTATTACCAATACATGAATGGCTAAGCCGGTTGAACAAGAAAACAGTAAATTGCATCCTGCTTTAATTTAAAAAGCTTCAACTATGAACATTGGAATTGTTTGCTACCCTACATTTGGCGGAAGCGGAGTGCTGGCAACCGAACTGGGTAAAGTGCTTGCCGACAAAGGTCATAATATTCATTTCATCACCTACCAGCAGCCGGTAAGGCTCAGCGGTTTTCATGCCAATATATTTTATCATGAAGTGAGGGTGCCCACGTATCCTTTATTTGATTACCCGCCTTACGAAACGGCACTGGCCAGCACCATGGTGGATGTGATCCTGAACAATAACGTGGAACTGCTGCATGTGCATTATGCCATACCGCATGCGGCCGCTGCTTATATGGCCAAACAGATACTCGCCAAACGTGGAAAGCATATCCCGGTGATCACCACGCTGCATGGCACAGATATTACGCTGGTGGGCCGCGATAAAACCTACAGCCCGGTAGTAACATTTTCCATGAACGAAAGTGATGTGCTTACCGCGGTTTCCAATAACCTGCGTGATGAAACCTATAAAAACTTTGTGATAGAAAAGGATATTGAAGTGATCCACAATTTTGTGGATGTAAAACGCTTCAATAAAAAGCCGGTGGATGCATTTAAAAAACTGATTGCACCCAAAGGCGAAAGAATCATTGTACATGCCAGTAATTTTCGTAAAGTAAAAAGGGTGGACGATGTGGTGCGTGTGTTTATGAAAATCATTGAAGCCATGCCTGCCAAGCTGCTGTTGCTGGGCGACGGACCCGAAAGGCCTTACGTGGAAAGTATTTGCAGGGACTGTGTGCTGTGCGACAATATCAAGTTTTTAGGAAAGCAGGAACAGATGGAAGATATTTTGCCCATTGCCGACCTCTTCCTGCTCACCAGTGAATATGAAAGCTTTGGTTTGGCGGCACTGGAAGCAATGGCAGCAGCAGTACCGGTTATCACCACCAATGCAGGCGGTCTTCCCGAAATAAATGTAAATGGTTATTGCGGTTACATGAGCAATGTGGGCGATGTGGATGATATGGCTAAAAATGCGCTGGAGATACTGAAGGATGAATCCACCCTGCAGCAATTTAAAACCAATGCACTGGTACAGGCCAAAAAATTCGATATCGAAAATATTGTACCCGTATACGAGGAGCTCTATAAAAAAGTGATCTGATCTTTATTTGCGCCTTAACCAGCGTTCCGGGTCCTGGTTGCTTTTTTCATCACTGATAAAAAGTCAACCGCACCCACGCCATCCAGGTTGGCTGCTGCACGGCCAATTACCTGGCCCCTTTGCACGGTTTGTCCTTTTTGAACCGATACGCTCGACAGGTTGCTGTAGGTACTGAAATATTTTCCATGCTGCAGCATCACCATCTGCATGTCTTCAATATACACCACCGATGTTACCGTGCCTTCAAATACAGCTTTTACAGGATTACCGATATCTGTTGCAATGGTAAGGCCTGTTGTTACAATCGTAGAACCGCTGGGTAACACATTGGGGCCATAGTGCATCAATGTATAACCTTTATCCACCGGCCAGGGCAATGCGCCGCGGTTCTTTACAAAATCAGCATTCAGCGCAGTATTCGCTTCATTCAGCAAAATACTTTCCGGCGCTTCTTTTTTAGGTTCATTCTTTTTAGGAGCCGTTGTAACTTTTGTTGTTGGATTTGAAGGTGTGGCCGGGTTTGACGGAGCAGTGCTGGCTGGTTTATTATTGGCTTTTACAGCAGCCCTCCGTGCCTCATCCATGGCCCGTTTAATGGCCGCAGCAATGGCATTGTTTACTGTTTTCTGCTGTTTTTTAATGGCGGCTATCCGGTCGTTCAGTTGTTTGCCCTGCTTCTTAAGTTCATTCATGATCCGGTCCTTTTCCACTTTCTCTTTTTCCAGCACGGCCATTTCCTTGTCTTTTGTTTGCAGCACCTGGTTCTTCTGCTCTTTGGTTCCGGTAAGTTCCTCAATACGTTTTCTCCGCAGTTCCTGCGTACGCAGAATATTCTGACCCTGCATTTCCCTGTAATCGCGGTAGCTTTTTAAATAGGTCACCCTTTTAATGGCATCGTTAAAACTTGCTGCAGAAAAAATAAAATTCAGGAAGTCGTAATTACTGCGGTTTTTATAGGCATATACCATGCTCTTGGCATATTCCTGTTTCAGCGTATCGAGCAAGCGGTTGTAACGGTTGATGTCGCGTTGTGTATTGTACAGGTTATTGTCGAGGATATTAATGTCGCGGTTGATATTGTCAATAAGCCTGTCCTGCAGGTTCACTTTATCGTTCACCAGTTTCCACTGCACATAGTTCTCTTTTGATTTGGCCTTGTTTTCATTAAGCAGTCTTTCTGTTTGTTCCAGTTCCTTCTTCAGCTGCTGTTGCTGCTTTTCCAGTTCTTCACGCGTGGTGGCGGGCTGTGCCAGTGCAATGGCTGTAATAAAAAAAGTTCCTGCTGTAAACAATAATCTTAACATACTTAAAGGGGGATTTATCAAAAATACAAATGGCACATCAAATATGGGTATCGTTAAAAACCCACAGCTGTGCATAATGCCAGAAACGCTTAAGTCCGTTTATAATTTTTCGGCACTTTGAATGACACAGATAATTCTTTGTTAAACTCGTATTGTTTATAATTGAAGCGGATATCCACCTTGTTTTTTTCCGACACGGTTATTTCCCGGTACGTGGAGAAATCAACACCCGATTTGTTCTCGTAATCACCATATGTGATATCTGCGGTACGGTTACGTGTAATGTCCGCATCATCCAGTTTGCAATGCAGCATTAAAGCCTTGTCGGCCGAAAGGGTGAGCAGGTTTTTAAAGTAGGGTCCTATTGTTGATACCAGCACTTTATCGTCCGCTCTTTTATAGGATTTTATGGTACTGTCAACAAACACCGGGTTTCCAACAAGCAGGTCCTGTATGGTGGAATAGCCAAAAGGTATCTGTGTTACTTCCTGCAGGTAATCGATGGAGCGGTACTGTACTTCCTTATCCCTGATATTCATTAACGTCACACTGTCTTTTGTAATCAGCAGGCGGTATACTTCAAGATTGAGTATGGTTGCAGAAATGGATATCCATATGGCGCTGTCTTTATAAATACGCACCACGGCGGTAAGATCGGGGAGTTTGCCTTTATTGTCTTCATACTCCACTTTGATCTTTGCATTGAATGTTTTATAGTCGATATAATGACTTTGCAGTTTCTGAATGATTTCATGCACCATTTTAACAGAGTCTGCCGCCGAAGTGTTTACAATGGCAACAGCGGTGGTGTCTTTAGGCGCAATGGCCTGGTTGATCTTTTTGGTGGTGCGGCAGCTTTGTGCTGCGGCAAAAACAATACACAGAATCCCTATTACTGCCGTTTTATTCATACCTGTTTTGTTGTACTGGTTTTATTGTATGCCTGTGTGGCCAAATCCCCCGCTGCCGCGTTGCGTACCGTTTAATTCCTCAACCGCGATAAGGGCTGCTTTTTCTGTTTTTGCAATAACCATTTGCGCAATACGGTCGCCATTACTGACCTGTTGTGCTGCATTACCCAGGTTTACGAGTATCACTTTTATTTCGCCACGGTAATCACTGTCGATGGTGCCGGGAGTGTTTAAACAGGTAATGCCCTGTTTAATGGCAAGTCCGCTACGTGGTCTTATTTGCGCCTCATATCCTTCGGGCAACTCAATAAAAAGACCCGTGGGTATCAGCTCCCGTTCAAGCGGCTGCAGGGTAACGGTTGCTTCAAGGCTTGCCCTGATGTCCATACCCGCAGCTCCACCTGTTGCATAAGATGGCAGCTGGTTGTTTGATTTATTTACGATTTTAACTGGTATTTCCTGCATTGCGGCAAAGTTACTATTGCTATTGCATAATTAAAGAAGTATGGCGCAAAAGAAGTTAAGGAACTGGTAAAACCGCAGCAGCTGTACGAAGCAATAATGGAGTGGTTGAAATTATTTATCCCGGATAAAACAGGCGCACTACAATATTGCTTTTTGCAGCAATACAGTTGCGTATGCCACCAGTCCTTCCTCCCTTCCAACAAAACCCATTTTTTCTGTGGTGGTGGCCTTAATGGATACATCAGCAGTTTCAATATGCAGTACAGCTGCAATCGTTTCCTGCATATGGGGTACATATGGTTTTATTTTAGGCGCCTGCAGGCAAAGCGTACTGTCGATATTCACCACTTTATAACCTCTATCCTTTACCAGGTCATAACTTCTTGCCAGCAGTATTTTACTGTCGATATTTTTAAACGTATTGTCTGTATCCGGGAAATGAACCCCGATATCGCCCAGCGATAATGCGCCCAGCAAAGCATCGCAAATGGCGTGCAGCAATACATCTGCATCGCTGTGGCCAAGCGCCCCTTTTACATGTGGAATTTTTACGCCCCCGATCCACAGGTCCCTTCCTTCCACCAGCTGGTGAAAATCTATTCCTGATCCTATTCTGTAAGACATTATTTTTTTTGTTTCAAATATCCGTTTTTTTGACCGGAGTAAAAACTAAAAGCGCACCGGTTAGGGTGCGCTTTTAAAACTATTTAGAAAACTGCTTAAGCTTATTTAGCATCGAAATCAAACACTAAACCAAAACGATAGGTGTTTGAAAGCGGGTTACGGTTAACACCACTGCCTGATGGGAACAGGTAAGCGAAGTTAAGACCGAATACATTGTATTTTAAACCTGCGCCGATAGAGAAGAATTTCCTGTTACCTTTATTGGGGTTTTCGTAGAAATAACCAGCCCTGAATGCAAACTGGTTGTTGTACCAGTATTCCATACCCAGCGCAAAGTTTACTTCTTCCAGTTCTTCAGTGATCTTACCGGGTGCATCGCCAAAAGATTTGAACCAGCTGCTTACAACACCCTGGCTGCGGTATTTGGCCAGGCCTGCTGAATCACCTACAGAAGGAGGAGTAGGCACCAGTAATTTGTGGATGTCTGCAGCAAAAGTGATTTTGTTGCTTTCATCAAATACTTTAGTGTAAGCACCACCTATACCCAGGTTAGCAGGAATATAGTCTTTCTGGTTTGCATCGCTGGTATATGATATTTTAGAACCAAGATTGCTTAAAGTAACACCCCAGTTAAAACCCTGGCCGTTTTCTTTTGCACCATTGTGGTAGAAGTGCAGGTCGCCTGCAACCGCAGAACCGGCTTTATAAACAGTAGTGCTTGTACCATAGGAACCTTTTGCAAGGCTGGAATTGATATAGCGTAAAGCGATACCCAGTGAGTTTTTAGCAGATAATTTCCTTGAGTAAGCCGCATCAAATGCAAACTCCCTTGGACGGTAAGTAGACAGGTAGTTACCAGAGTTATCGGTAAATTCAATATTACCGAGGCTGAAATATCTTAATGAGGCAGACAGTGCCTGGTCGTCATCTAATTTATAGAAGCCGGAAAGAGAAGCAAGGTAAACATCGTTTACAGCCAGGTCCCTCAGCCAGGGAACATAGTTAATGGCCAGCCCTGTTTTGCTTGAATTGAAAGCAGTTTTTGCCACGTTAGAGAAAGAGGCATTCGCATCCGGAGAAACAGCAATTGCAGCATCTCCCATACCACCGCTGCGGGCATCAGGCGTAATCCTTAAAAACGGAACTGCAGATGTAACAACATTGATTTGATTAGACTGGGCGTAAGAACCGGTCACAGCAACTCCCAGAAACATAACTAAAGTAGTTAGTTTTAATGATACTCTTTTCATGCGTTTTGTTTTGTCTTGGTTAGGTAGACTTACCTCAATAAGCGTTTAGTTTAATAGTTTTGATTGTGTTGTAAAAATAATGGTTTTTGTGAAACGAACAACTAATTTGTAAAATCTTGTTAAAAAACCGTCATTTTCAGATTCAGGGTTAAAAACTTCAGGGTTAATCAAGTACTGGGGCTGGTTGCCGGACTTTATCTTCCATGTTTTCTTTCTGGCATACCAACGCAGGAAATGATTGCTGTATTGTCTGGAATTGAAAATAAGGTTTTTTTTCTACTTTTTTGTCGTGCCCCCACGATATCCTGCCCGAATGAAGTGTGATTTTTAAACCAGCATTGCAGCCGGTTAAAACTTTGAATAATCGCAAAGTGCCGCTGCCGGGTTTCGCATAAAGTAATTATATTCGCACCTGTTACACCCCTTATTATACAATAAACAAGAAAACCTTTCGTTAAACAATTTGATAAACGAATGAACATGTCTAAACTATTTTCTGGAAAAAGTCTGCTTATTCTTACTGCCGCGGCACTGTCATTGAGTGCCTGTAAAAATGGTGGTTTATTTAAAAAGAAAAGCAGCAAATCATCTGTAACCGGATGGAATTACGATGACAAGAACATGGGTAATTTCCATGTTGCCAAAGTAAAGTACCCCAAAGCCGGACCGGGCCTTGTTTTTGTACAGGGTGGTTCGTTTGTAATGGGCGCAAAGGAAGAAGATGTAATGGGCGACTGGAATAATATCCCCCGCCGTATTACGGTTCCTTCATTTTTTATAGATGAAACAGAAGTGGCCAACGTACACTACCGTGAATACCTGTACTGGCTGGAAAATGTTTTTTCCGGCGATACAAATATCATGAGAAGGGCCCTGCCCGATACGCTGGTATGGCGTGAAGAGCTGGCTTATAATGAGCCCTATGTTGAATATTATTTCCGCTACCCGTCTTATAATTATTACCCGGTTGTTGGTGTTAACTGGCAGCAGGCACACGATTTCTGCGTGTGGAGAACAGACAGGGTGAATGAACTGAACCTGATGAAAACAGGCTTCCTGAAAAAAGACGTTGCCAAGAAAGAACTGAAAGGTTCTGCGGCTGACGCTTTCAGCACCGAATCTTACCTGATGACGCCCGATAATGTACAGGGTAAGGCCAAACCTAAAAAAACAGACCTGAAAGATATCAATGGCAAACCAAGGGGCTATGTTAAAATGGAAGATGGTATCCTAAACATGGGTTACCGCCTTCCCACCGAAGCCGAATGGGAATATGCCGCTTATGGTATACTTGCACAAAACCCCTCTCCCCGTAAAAAAGAAGGCAAGAGTGGTGAGGAATTGCTGAGCAACCAGCAGGTGTATTCATGGAGTAATAACCCCAACGGGCTTCGTGATAACCGCCGTGGCAGCTGGCAGGGTAAATTCCTGGCCAACTTTAAACGCGGCAGTGGTGATAACATGGGTGTTGCCGGTGGTTTGAACGACCGTGCAGCCATCCCCGGTCCTATCAAGGCCTTCTATCCAAATGCATTTGGTTTGTATAACATGAGCGGTAACGTGAGCGAATGGGTTGCCGACGTGTACAGGCCGCTTACATCTTTGGACGGACAGGACTTCAACTATTTCCGTGGTAACAAATTCCAGAAATACTATAAAAATGCGGCTGGCGATTACCAGAGAGACAGCGTGGGCACAACAGAAGTAAACCGACTGAAAAAAGTTGATATCTCTGACGAAGAAGTTAAAAACCGCCCCAACTATCAAAGAAATAACGTGATCAACTACCTCGATGGTGACTCTGCCAGCCAGGTAAGTTACGGTTACGGTGTAAGCTCTCTCATCAACGACCAGTCGAGGGTGATTAAAGGTGGCAGCTGGAACGACAGGCCTTACTGGTTATCTCCCGGCAGCCGTCGCTTTATGCAGGAAGACCAGTCTGCAAGCACCGTTGGTTTCCGTTGCGCCCAAACCTATCTTGGCCCTCCGGAAGGTCCAGGGTTTAAAGATGGCCAAACCTTTGGTACACGCAAACAAAACTCCAGAAAGAAAAAATAAGTTTAGACAACAAATAATAAAAAGCCTCCTTCCAGAAAAGGAGGCTTTTTATTTGCAGTCACTTCCTTTCTGTTTTATCTGCGTATTTTTGAACCATGCAAATTGAAGCACTGTATAAAATATTCCAGGCACATCCTTCGGTACAAACCGATACCAGGAAACTGAAAAAAGATGATCTCTACTTTGCCTTAAAAGGCCCCAACTTCAACGGCAATGCATTTGCACAGCAGGCGCTGGATGCTGGTGCCGCTTATGTAATTGTGGATGAACCGGTAAACGTTGAACAGGGAAAGGCCATTGTTGTGGATGATGTGCTGCGCACATTGCAATTGCTGGCAAAACACCACCGGCAGCAATTCAGCATACCATTTATTGCCATCACCGGCAGCAATGGCAAAACCACCACAAAAGAACTGGTGCACGAGGTATTGTCTGCTGCCTATAAAACCTATACCACCGAAGGCAATCTCAACAATCATATCGGCATCCCTCTCACCATTCTTAAAGTAAAGACAGATGCGGAGATGGCCGTGGTGGAAATGGGCGCCAACCATCAAAAGGAAATTGAAAGCTATTGCACATACACATTACCCACCCATGGTTTGATCACGAACTGTGGTAAAGCGCATCTTGAAGGTTTTGGGGGCGTGGAAGGCGTGCGCAAGGGAAAAGGCGAACTGTTCGATTTCCTGCGGGCAAACAATGGCACCGCATTCATCATGCAGGATTATGATTACCTGCAGCAAATGAGTGCAGGCATACCCACGGTTATTGCTTACGGCACAACCAGTGCCGCACAGGTTACAGGCAACGATGCCGGAAGCACAGAATTTTTACAGGTACATATTTCCAAAGGCGCCGCAACAGGCATTATTAAAACGCATTTGGTAGGTGAATACAATTTACCCAATGTACTGGCTGCTGTTACCATTGGAAAATATTTTAACGTGGCCGATGAAAAAATAAAACAGGCGCTGGAAAATTATATGCCGTCCAACAGCCGCAGCCAGCTGATTGAAAAAGACAGCAATAAAATAATTTTAGACGCTTATAATGCCAACCCCACCAGTATGAAAGCCGCCATAGAAAATTTTTCAAAAATGGAAGGCGCCAAAAAAATACTTATGCTGGGTGCCATGATGGAACTGGGTGAAGAAAGCATTGCAGAACATGAATCCATTATACAGCTGATAGGAAATTACCACTGGCAAAACGTGGTGCTGGTGGGCGGAGATTACAGCAAGATCAAACACCCCTATATTTATTTTGCTGACTCGCTGCAGGCCAAAGAATGGCTGGCACAGCAGCACCTTCAAAACACGCAAATACTTGTAAAGGGAAGCAGGAGCATGAAAATGGAAAGAGTGCTGGAATAAGCACCCTTTCCAAAAAAATTAAAATGTATAGCGTATACCAAAACCGCCCCAGTTACCGGTAAAGCCGCGCCCGGTACCAAATTCAAATGATGGCTGCCAGTCTAATGATAAATTCAGCGGCGCATTGTTGATCTTATAATCAAGCCCCAGCACACCATCAATACCCACCCAGGAACCGCCACCATATTTGTTATTGTAAAAACCTACGTGCGCACCAGGGCCCACATACCATTTTAAACCCGGCGCCCCGCTGATGTCAAAATGCAATTCATATAAACCGGTGATCCTGGTACCCTGGCTCCAGAAATATCCAATGCCTTCCAGTGCCGCCTTGTCATTCACAAAATGTTTGAGCGTAATGCCGCCACCATCTAAAAATTTTACACCCAGTGCGGTCCTGTAATCCCTGCCTTTGCTTTGTGCCGATGCTGTAACTGTTAAAACAAGTGCGGTTGCTGCTAAAAAAATGTACTTCTTCATAATGCTGATGTTTTCAGGTTTAACAATGGTAATACCGCAAAAACAGTATTACATTTTACTCATTAATTTGTTTGCAGGGGGCAAAAAACAATAATTGTACCAAGAATAGCCTGCTGCCGCAGCAAATTATTTTAAAAGACCGTACACATCTTTATAAAATTTAATCCTGCCTGCCGCATCAGTATCAGCAGTGCTGTATATCACAAATACAGCAACGGGTTTCAACAGGTCAGCCGCAACGGGGTTTTGTTCTTTATAGCATGATTGCAGGAAAGCGGTATCCAGTTTATTATCCAATAAAAAATTGCCCAGTAATAAAGGCTCTTCCAGCCTGATGCAGCCATGGCTGTAAAAACGGTAGCCCGACAGGAAGGCGGTTTTGTTATTGGTATCGTGCATATACACACTGTAAGGATCGGTGAGATTGAATTTTAAAACACCCAGCGAATTATCACAACCGGTGCTTTGCCTGAAACGGTAAGGAAAATACCTGCTGCTGAATGCATGCCAGTTCAGCCGCGATGCTGCCATCACTCTCCCGCTTCCGTCCACCACCTGCATGTTCATGGCGTCCAGCACAGCAGGGTTACGTTTTACTTTTGGCAGCAATTCATTCAATGCAATGCTTACCGGCACATTCCAGTAGGGATACAATATTACCTGGTTGCAATAAGCGGCAAAGCGGGGTGTTTTGGTAGATGGCTTGCCCACCACCACTTTCATTTGCAGGGCAATGGTATCGGCCTGGTAATAACGCAATGTTGCCGGCGGAATATTTACCACAATGACTTTATCAAATTTAAAATGGCGTATCCACCGCTGTAAATTCAACAGCAGCGACAGCTGTTTTACCTGCAAGGCTTTTTTAATGCCTAACTGCAGCGCCAGTTCGTTTTTAATAACCAGGTAGTCTGTTGCGTGTGGTTCAAGTGAAGCAATAAAAGCAGCCAGTTCACCAGCGGCAGTAACTGCAATAAGCCTGTTCAGTAAAAAATCGTTATCCGCGGCTTCATACCTGGCCGAAACTTCATCATAGTTAATAAGGCGGCCGGCAGCAGCACCCTGGTAAATATCCTTACAAAGCGCAATGGCCGCATCCGTAAACAACCGGTCTGCAACCATAGTTTGCATACTGTCTCCGGAAGTATTGCCCGCAAGCAAATGCCTTATTTCGGGCTGGTGGTATTTTGCGGCATCCAGCCCGGCATACATTGAACTGTCGATACTTTTTATAAGGACCTGTCTTAATTGTGCAGGCTGTTCACCTTCACCTGTCCATACTAAGTGATGACCATTGCGTTCATAAAATTTTGCAACAAGTGCCGGGTACAGCAAATTGTTTTCCCTTGCCGCAACAGTATCATACAGCCGGATGGCTGCCTGGTTTTGACAGGACACTGTTAAGGAAAGCAGCAGGCAACTGCCTGCTGCCAGTATATATTTCAGCATATACAACATGCCAGCTTCTTTATTCTGCTGCAGGCTTCCCGTTCGCCAGCACTTTTTGTTTCAGCATATCCTTCACAATCATTTTACCATATTCGTGGCCCAGCGTGCCGGCAGATGCGGGATCGAATGATTGTGTTTGGGAAGAATACAACAGGGCCTTATCACAAAGACAGTACATATTGCTTTCCCAGAAGTACTTGGTGCTTGTTTCATAATAACCGGGTGTGTAAATCCTGTCGGACAATGTGCTGTAATAACCCCAGAAACGGCTGTAGTAAATATTGTAGGGCGACTGGATGATGGCAGCAGGACGGTACAACCGTTCCCGGCGTTTATTCAGCAATACAATGGTGATCACCGCATCCACATTACTGTTCTTTAATTTATCCAGCACGGCTTTTTCATCCATATTATCAAAGGCCTTGGGGCCATATTCTTTGTAGGCCGATACGGCATCATAACCCAGCGCCTTCAGGTCATCAATCATGTGCTCTTCCAGTTGTTCCTTCATGGAGCGGTCGGCCTCCCGTATAAGCCCCACCACCATTATTTTTTTAATGGGTGTTTGCACTGTTTCGGGCGTACGCCAGGAAGAGGTGATCTTTGAACTGGAACAGCCGGTAATTACCAGCAGCAGGGGCAGCGCCGCAGCAAATAATAATTTTTTCATGGCCTGAGATTTAATTGTGAACAATCGGTACCGCAGTTACTGTTTATGATAAGCAGCACTGCATGCAAATAACTGCCCCTGTTACTTCATGTATAAAGCCGGGGCAGCATTGCGCCTTACTAATTTACCCCGCTGCACATGCCAGGAAACAGGAGTTTGTTCAAATTTTTTTATGAACTTGCTCATGGTTTTTTTAAAGCAGAAGCTGTAACTATACAAATCGTTTGCAATAACAAAAATGAAAAACCCTTCTAACATGAAGGGCTTTTCATTGCAGTAAAAAGGGGTGAAACATATCACCACACTCACCTGTATAAAAGCAAAAATCCTTCAATCATTGAAGGACAAAACATATACATACATTTTATTTGCGGAGACCAAGGGATTCGAACCCTTGATACGGTTTCCCGTATACACACTTTCCAGGCGTGCCTCTTCAACCACTCGAGCAGGTCTCCGTTTTTGAGGATGGCAAAAATACACTTTCAATGCTATACACCGAATATTTTTTTGGCATTGGCCGTGGTGGCGGCAGCTATTACTTCAACAGGGCATTGTTTAATGGTGGCCAGTTTTTCTGCAATGATCTTTATATAGGCACTTTCATTTCTTTTTCCCCTGTAGGGCACCGGTGTTAAGTAAGGCGCATCGGTTTCCAGCACCAGGTGCTGCAGGTCAATTTTTTCAAGCACCGCGGGCAGCCCCGCATTTTTATAAGTAAGCACACCGCCAATACCCAGGTAAAAACCCATGCCGGTAATGGCAACCGCATCTTCATAGGTGCCGCCAAAACAATGAAAGATGCCTGTTAATCCCCTGCCTGCATATTCCTTCACCACGGCAATTGTTTCGGCCATGGCATTACGGGTATGTATCACTATGGGAATATGATACTGCAATGCCAGTTCAATTTGTTTCCTGAACGCGGTATACTGTTGCTGGGTATAAGTGGTGTCCCAGTAAAAATCCAGCCCGATCTCTCCCACTGCAACAAATTTTCTTTTGGCCAGCCAGTCTTCCACTATTTTCAGTTCGGCCTCATAATGATCATCCACACTGCAGGGATGCAACCCCATCATGGCAATACAGGTGCCGGGGTATTGTGCCTCCAGCTGCAGCATGCTGTTATGTGTTTCACTGTCGATGGCAGGAAGATAAAATTTTTGTACCTGCGCCTCCTGTGCATGCTGTATCACCGCGGCAATATCGCTGCTGAATTCGGTGGCATAGAGATGGCAATGTGTATCGTTGAGTTCCATAAATTAACTGAGGCACAAAATTGCTTAAAAAATTTAACAGTGCATTAAACTATCTGGTGCACCCGTTGTCTCATAACAGCATTCATTATTCACCTTTAATTATTTTTTTTATGAAAACTACTAATCGTTTAACGCAATGGCTGCCATTGTTTGCACTTGCGGCAGTAATGACCGTTACCGGCTGTAAAAAAGAAACCAGCGTAACTGCCACAGATGACATTCCGCAGGAAGAAGTGGCTGCCACTGTAACCACCGCCAATGACGATGCGCAGGCCGAGGCACAATATGATGATGTGTTCAATATCACGGCCAGTGTTTCTGCCGAAGATGCGGGAGAGGATATTGGAATGGGCACCAATGTTTCTGGTTTGGGAGAGATGGGCACACCGCTTTCGCCCAGCACACAACGTTGCTTTACGGTAACGGTTGTGCCAAATATTCCCGGTGTATTCCCTAAAACCGTGACCATTGATTTTGGCAATGGCTGCCTGGGCCGTGATGGTAAATTCAGGAAGGGAAAGATCGTAAGTATTTTCACCAATAAAATGCGGGTGCCCGGTGCAAAAGTGAGCACTACTTTTGTTGGTTACCATGTTGACAGCTTTCATATTGAAGGCACGCATATTACCGAAAACACCAGCACCAGCAATATGCAGGGCCTGCAGGTAAAAGTAATTGACGGGCAAATCACCAATACCAATACCGGTAAATGGCGTAAATGGAACAGCACAAAAAACATACTGCAAACAGAAGGAAACGGCACACCTAACTTCCCGCTGGATGATGTATATAAGATCACTGGTAATGCGGCCGGCTCCAATTCGCTGGGTCATACCTGGTCATCAATGATTGTGGAACCACTCATTAAAAAGTTCAGCTGCCGCTGGATCGTTAAAGGCACCGTACACATAACAAGAAACAACCGCCAGGTATTGTTAGACTATGGCAATGGCAACTGTGATAACCTCGCAATCCTTTATATCAACGGGGTTGGGCATGTAATTACTTTATAATATCTGAAAAAAATATTGCTTTTTTGAAAACAAGGTTGTAACTTCATCCCAGTTTTCATAGGGTACGGATTAAAAACGGGCCAGGGTGTCTACCCAGGCCCAATTTATTTTAAGCCCTTTCTCATTGGGAAAAACGCATTTTTCAAGCCTCATAAATCGCCCCTTCAGCATTACCGGCAACAGCACACGAACCCGGCCAGAGCGTACATTTTGTTTTGCATTGTGGTGGTATAAATGCCCGGCAGCAGCGTGCGGGGAACCTGCTTTTTTTTACAGCGCACAGAAACGGTAACCCAGCTTACTGAAATGTTGCAGCACCTGCGGTAACACATAACGCAGTCTTTGTTCCGCTTTTTCACTGTCGTGAAAAACAACAATACAGCCAGGGTAAACGGACTTGCATACCCGTTTAAAACATTTTTGGGGTGTAATGCCCGCATCCCAGTCGCCGGCCAGTACCGACCACATGATGATTTGTGCCGCAGGATCTGCAGTCTTTATTTTTTTTACCTGTGAGTGCCTGATCCTTCCATAAGGCGGGCGGAACAGGGAAGAACGGATATAAGTACCCGCAGCGGCAATATCTGCCAGGTACATGGCATCCGCCGTATGCCATCCATTTAAGTGATGCATGGTATGGTTACCGGTGCTGTGCCCCGCAGCCATCACCTGTTCATAAGTGCCGGGATATTTGCGTACGTTATCGCCTATACAGAAGAAAGTGGCTTTTGCATTATATTTTTCCAGCTGTTCCAGCACAAAGGGGGTGATTGCGGGGTGCGGACCATCATCAAATGTGAGGTAAATGGTTTTATCCTTAGTTTGCACATCCCATACACAACCGGGAAACAGCTTCCGGAGCCACCAGGGGGTTGATATGAGGTATAGGTCCATCGTGGTTTTATAGAAATGCCCTTTCAAAAAGGCTGCGGCATTTATTAGTCAAAAATACATTTAAACCGCACTCAAAATCAACGGGCATTTTAAAATAAAATCTTTCAAACACCGCAATTTCAGGGGCTTTCCTGCGTTTTATACAAAGAAATGTGTTCCATTGAAATCCAATAAGGGCCTTATCATAACCGGTAAACCCCATATCTATGAAAGCAAAAAAATTCTACAGCATTTTATTGATGGCGGTTTTTGCTACAGGCGCAGGCTCCTGTAAAAAACTGGGCAATAACGAAGCCGATGCTGCGGCGCAGGAAAGCACTTTTGAAATAAGCATGGGGCAGGCGGTGGCTGATAATGTGTCGGAAGATGCCAATACCGTTTTTATGGAAGCGGCGGCGGTAAAAAATCTTTTGGGAGGCAATACCCAGGCTATTGTAACCGGTAACGTGCTCAATGGTGCAGTGGTAACCGTTAGTCCGGCCACGGGCTATCCCAAAACAATAGTAATTAATTTCAGCGATGGCATTACCACCAACGGTATTGTGCGGGCGGGAAAAATAAATGTGACCCTGACTGACTCTGTGCGAAAAGCAGGCAGCAAGGCGGTGATCACGTTCACCAATTACTCCACCAACGGGTTTAAAAAAGAAGGCACCATTACCTGGACCAATACCAGCACGGCATCTACCAAAGGATGGCAGCGCAAGGTGGAGAATGGAAAGGTAACGGCACCCGACGGACGCACTTGGCTGCACAGCGGCACAAGGGATGCGGTGCAAATTGCCGGTGCCAATACACCCAATACCCTGCTGGATGATGTATACCTCATCACCGGCAATCAAACGGTTACCAACGCGGCCGGAGAAACCAGGAACTGCTACATCACCGAGGCTTTGCAAAAGAAAACATTGTGCGATAATATTGGTACCGGCAAACTGAAGCTGGAAGGCAATAACCATAGTGCACTGATCGATTTTGGCAATGGCGACTGTGATAAGATTGCCACGGTTTCCATTGATGGCGGCGAACCCCGCACCATAACATTGCGTTAAACTCGCTTGGTTGATATTTAGAGAACCGCTTCTTTAAAAAGGGCGGTTTTTTTAAACCAATAAAAAAACAGTTCATCCTTTTAAACTTAGAACAACAGCCGCAGTCAAATCAACCTAAACAAAACCATTATACATTTTATGAAAACGAAACAGCTATTAACCGTATTAACCGCAGCAATATTTGCTGTTGCCATCAGCTCCTGTAAAAAAAACAGTAACGGGGCATCGGCCGAAGAAATTGAAACCACGTTTGAATTAAGCGGCGACCAGGCCGTTGCCGATAACCTTACACAGGATGACAATGATGTGGTGGTGGAAGCCACTACCAATGCCGATTTAGCCGGCACCAGCCCTGCCAGTCCCTCCGGCCCCGGCGGCCCGGTTGTTACAGGCAATTTTTTAGGCAGCTGCGCCGTGGTAACCATTACAGGCAGTTTTCCCGCCAAGAACATTAAAATAGATTTTGGCACAGGCTGTACCAGCCCATGGGGCGTGGTACGCAAAGGCATCATCAATATTGTGCTTACCGATTCGTTGCGCAAAACAGGTGCCACCGCCACCGTAACTTTCGATAACTATTATGTAAACGGGTTTAAAAAAGAAGGCACCATCATCTGGACCAACACCACGGTTGCCGGTTCGGGCACGCCCAGCTTCAGGCGCCAGGTACAAAATGGCAAGATCACTTCACCTGCCGGTGTTTACTGGTTGCACACAGCCGACATCAATATTACACAAACAGCAGGTGCCAGCACACCTAATAATTTAACCGATGATATTTTCAGCATTACAGGTACCAGAACCGTAACCAATCCTGCAGGTAAAACCAGGACCAGCACCACGCAAACTGCGCTGCAGAAAAAAGCGGCCTGTGCCAATGTTGACCAGGGCGTGGTAAGGGTGGATGCCCCCAACCACTATGCGCTTATTGATTTTGGCAATGGCACCTGCGATAACCTCGCTACTATTTCCATCGATGGAAGAACACCCCGGACCATTATTTTACGATAATATTTTATGCGCAAAAAAGCGGCTTCCATGGAAGCCGCTTTTTTTATGCCCGTTATTTCTCGCTTATCTTTGCGACATGAGTAAAGTAAGAGTTCGTTTTGCGCCCAGCCCCACCGGCGGGCTGCATTTAGGAGGTGTACGCACCGTGTTATACAATTATCTTTTTGCAAAAAATAAAGGCGGCAAATTCATTGTACGTATAGAAGATACCGACCAGACCAGGTTTGTGCCGGGTGCGGAACAATACATTTTTGATTGTTTGCAATGGTGCGGACTGGAACCCGATGAAAGCCCGCTGCATGGCGGTGCATACGGCCCCTACCGCCAGAGTGAAAGAAAAGAACTGGGCATTTATAAAAAATATGCTGACCAGCTGATCAGCGAAGGTTATGCCTATTATGCATTTGACACGCCGGAGGAACTGGAAAAAATGCGCCATGATTTTAAAACGGCCGAAAACCCTTCGCCGCAATACGACCATCATGTGCGGATGAAGATGAAGAACTCTTTAACGCTTACAGCAGCCGAAACAAAAGCATTGCTGGATGCCGGCACCAAATACGTGATCCGCATTAAAATGCCGGAGAACGAAATAGTGCAGTTCACCGATATGATCCGGGGCGATATTCAAAACGAAACCTCTTTGGTGGATGATAAAGTGTTGCTGAAGGCCGATGGTATGCCTACTTACCACCTGGCCGTGGTGGTGGATGATCACTTAATGGAGATCACACATGCTTTTCGTGGAGAAGAATGGCTGCCCAGCGCCCCCGTGCATGTGCTGTTATGGAAGTATTTATTTGGTTTGGATAAAATGCCCCAATGGGCGCATTTGCCACTGATACTGGGGCCCAGCGGAAAATTAAGCAAACGTGATGGCGCCAAATACGGCTTCCCCGTTTTTGCCATGAACTGGACCGACCCTAAAACGAATGAGCTTACAGAAGGCTTTAAAGAGAAAGGTTTTTTACCCG